>OBXW01000014.1_pt1 | contig 254896 bp, 201 predicted proteins | sample 1495431 | NCBI WGS metagenome assembly OBXW01 (sample SAMEA2580166, study PRJEB22360) | human gut metagenome | biome: human gut; feature: human-associated habitat; material: faeces | place: Denmark | collected 2008/2010 | reverse complement strand
AAAAAATCAAGAGAAAAGCTCACGTAAAGCAAAGCTTTTCTCTTGATTTTTTAGAAAGAGGAACATTTACTGAATATCCCTAAATAATGATTATAAAATAGAATATCCTGCTTTCCTCATTATTCACTAAACAGAATAAATCTGGAAAGCAGGATTTTTTGTTTGTGATTCCCTATAATAGGAATCAACCCCTTCTGATCTTACTACCTATTGAAAGTTCCTTTTCTCATTGACTTATCCGATTCAAAACAATCGGCCTGTTTGCCGGAGCCTTACCAAAATTCTTATTAGGCTTTTTACCCATTACAAATTTCAGAGTACTACCATTAATAATATCATCATAAGTGATATAACTCTTATTATATGGCTTGCCATTTAAATACACTTTCTGAATATAAATATTCTCCTTACTATTGTTAGGTGCTTCCACTGTAAATGTATTACCGCCACGTACTTTCATTTCAACTTTCTTGAAACATGGGCTACCGAAAACAAATATACCGTCTGACGGATTCACTTGGTAAAGTCCCATAGATGAAAGAAGATACCAAGCAGACATCTGACCACAGTCTTCATTGCCGATGATTCCATCCGGTCGGTCCGTATAAAATTCATCCATAATGAAACGAACCTTCTCTGCAGTTTTCCATTGTTCACCGGCATATGCATACAAGTAAGCAATATGATGGCTAGGTTCATTTCCATGTGCGTATTGACCGATAAGTCCGGTAATATCACTGGATGCGCCCTCACCCATACTATCGGTATTAGTGAAGAAATCATCGAGTTTGGCAGTAAACGGTTTATCACCGCCAAACAATTCTATCAATCCGTAAGGATCTTGCGGAGCGAAGAAAGTATATTGCCAACCATTACCCTCACAGAAATCTCCAACAGTGTGGATAGACCTTGCCGGATCATAGGGAGTGCGCCAAGAACCGTCTTCCAACTTCGGACGAATGAAGTGAATCGAAGAATCGAAATAGTTCTTATAGTAATGTGCACGCTTGGCATAAGTTACCGCATCTTCGACTTTTCCCATTTTATGTGCCATAGCAGCAATTCCCCAATCATCTACTGCATACTCCATCGCTATTGAAGTGGCTTCATGAACTTTATCAGCAGGGATATATCCTTTCTCCAACACATAAGGAACGCCTTTCTGTTTCTCATAAGTGGCAGTGGCTTTCATTGCCTGCAATGCTTCTTCCGCATCAAATCCGGTAAACCCTTTCAGATAAGCATCGGCAATCACCGGAACGGAACTATAACCCGGCATCTGATTGGTTTCTCCACTCATCAAAGGCCAAATAGGAAGTTTATCCTGCTGACGGTAGATGGAAAGCATGGAATTGATCACATCATCTACCATTTCAGGCTGAATGATTGTCATTAAAGGATGTAGGGCACGATAGGTGTCCCATAAAGAAAGAGTGGTATAATTGGCCTTTTTCAGATCGGTATAAATCATATCATTCATACCTCTATATTCTCCGTTTACATCACAGAACAATGTGGGTGCAATCATAGTGTGATAATGCGCTGTATAAAAGATACGTTTGACCGGTTCATCGTCTGTTTCAACACTCATTCTCGCAAGCTCCCGGTTCCATCGGTCGGCACTCATCTTTACTATTTCGTCAAAGTCCCAGTGTGATAGTTCCGTTTGCAGGTTCATTGCGGCATTGGCACAACTCACAGAAGAAATAGAAACTTTAATCTTTACCTCTTTCACATCACCGAAAGTAAGGACGCTCTTTACTGATGCTACTTTCAACTGATTCCAAGACTTAGGAGTATTATCATCATAAGCCGTAAACTGTTCTATCTTCTTATCACTTTTCAATACGAAATAGACTTTACGGGAAGGGCTCCAACCTCTTACATAACGGTAGCCTTCTACTGTATAATCATCTATTTTACGGATATAGCTGTCATAGGCGTTCGACCCGTTTCCTTCGCGCAAATCTATCAATATAGAAGCTGGTTTGCCTTCGGGATATGTATAGCGGTGGAATCCGACACGGTCTGTCGCTGTCAATTCCGCCTTTATCTGATAGCGGTCGAGAAGCAGTGAATAATATTCGGGACGGGCTATCTCGTTGTCGTGTGAGTAGCGGGAAGCATAACCGTCATGTATATCATCCTGATTTCCTCTTGGAGTACGGATTTCATTCAACGGCATAATGAGGATATCACCCAAGTCGGTACAGCCCGTACCACTCAGATGGGTATGAGAAAAACCGATCAGGATACTGTCGGAATAATGATAACCCGAACACCAGTCCCATCCTTTATGGATATTGCTAGGTCCCAGTTGTACCATTCCATACGGAACGCTTGTGCCCACAAAGACGTGTCCATGATAACCCGACCCGATATACGGATCAACATACTGTAATAATCCTTCACTCTTTGAATAATCCCGTTGTGCCGCTATATTTCCTGCAGAGAACAGAAAGCAGGAAGTAAGTGCAAGTAGTTTTAATGCCTTCATTCGTATTTTCTTTAGTATAAACTGAATATGGTAATTAGCGAATGATGCAAATATAACAGGTATTGGGGAATTTACCGGTTGTCACCGGAATTAACTATAGAAATGGCAGACAAACTTACTCTTTTGGCAAAAAGGTAAAGGATTTGTACTGATTAAAACAGTTCAAATCCTTTCCATAAATTACCTTCGGGAAGAGGAGCTTCAAGCTCTATCAACTCTTTGGATACCGGATGGACAAACCGTATCCTTCGGGCATGCAAGCAAATGCTTCCATCGGGATTGGAACGTGGAGAGCCATATTTCAAATCGCCTTTGATAGGACATCCCATCTTTGCCAACTGACAACGGATCTGATGATGACGTCCGGTTTTCAAATCGACCTCAAGCAAATAGTAGTTCTCCGACCGACCGATTAAACGGTAATCTAAAATCGCTTTCTTGCTTTTCGGCACTTCTTTATCATACGCATAACTCTTATTTTGCTTTTCATTGCGTACAAGGAAATGCACCAGTTCACCTTCCGGCTCTTTCGGAGCATTCTTCACCACTGCCCAATAAGTCTTTTTCACCTCGCTCGTACGAAACATTTCATTGAGCCGGGTGAGCGCCTTACTCGTTTTTGCAAAAACAACAAGACCGCTTACGGGGCGGTCCAGCCGGTGTGTCACACCGAGGAAAACATTTCCGGGTTTCTGATACTTCTCCTTCAAGTACTGTTTCACAGTCTCCGAAAGCGGCGTATCCCCGGTCTTGTCTGCCTGGACAATCTCGGAAGCGGTCTTATTGACTACAATGATATGGTTGTCTTCGTATACAACAGTCATTCTGTTCGATTACATATTCATACCACCATCTACCTGAATCACCTGACCTGATACGTATGATGACATATCAGATGCAAGGAAGGTAGCGATGTTTGCCACATCTTCAGGAGTTCCACCACGACGCAAAGGTATCTTCTTTGCCCATTCAGCTCTTACTTCTTCAGAGAGGGCAGCTGTCATGTCTGTCAGAATGAAGCCCGGAGCAATGGCGTTGGCACGGATACCACGAGAACCGAGTTCTTGTGCGATAGATTTAGCCAATGCGATCATACCGGCTTTAGAAGCAGCATAGTTAGCCTGCCCTGCATTACCGTGAACACCTACTACAGATGCCATATTAATAATGCTACCAGCTTTCTGACGCATCATAACCGGCGTACAAGCGTGGATAAAATTAAATGCCGACTTCAAGTTCACATTGATAACCATGTCCCATTGCTGTTCACTCATACGCATCATCAAACCGTCACGCGTAATACCGGCATTGTTTACCAAAATATCAATACGTCCGAAGTCTTTGTGTATTTCTTCTACAACCTTTGCAGTATCTTCGAAGTTAGCTGCATTAGAAGCATAACCTTTGGCTTTCACGCCCATTGCTTCAAGTTCCTTTGCTGTATTTTCTGCATTTTCGTCAATGACAAGGTCAGTAAATGCGATGTTTGCGCCTTCGGCAGCAAACTTAAGAGCGATAGCCTTACCAATACCGCGAGCAGCACCGGTTACAATGGCTGTTTTTCCGTCTAATAATCCCATACTAAAAGTTATTTAATTAAATTTCTGTTCTATGCAGTGCGCCAAACACAATGTTGGACACATATCTATTTCTTGTATCTTCATCCAAATGTGCACCTATATGGCCTCGAATATAAGGAACTTCAATTCCTTTCACACAATAATGTATCAAGTCGGCAGTCATCTCCACATCGTCAATATGGAAAACTCCTTTTGCCTGTCCTTCTAGAAGAACAGCTTTAAAGAGCTGGACTTCCTTTGCATCAAACTTCTTACGAACTTTTTCCACCCGCCATATATCACGGAAGAAATAAGCACGCAGCGTTCCGTTTCGATAGACGACCTCTTTTACTGCGTCCAACCGGGTATATATCATCTCCAACAATTTCTCGTCCGGTGAGATATTTTTCTCGGCCACCCGCTTCATCATATCCGACAGAATATCCAATTCCGATTCCACAACAGCCAAATAAATTTCATCCTTACTTTTAAAATAAGTATAGAGCGTTCGTCTCCCTTTTTTAGAAGCAAGAGCGATATCGTTCATAGTCGTATTTTCTACCCCCATCTTCGCAAAAAGCTGACGGGCTACATCTACTAACTTGGCTTTTGTCTTGGATACGGTCATAGGTTACAAATTGCACATTGCTGAATATTTTGAGCAAAAGTAATTCTTTTCTTTAGACCATACAAGAAAACAGAGAGAATATTAACATTTGTATATTAATAGGTGCTAAGAAAAAGTTTCATCATTATTTCGTTCATTCTCAACCTAATAAGAAAAAAGTGATGATTTATTCGAAAAATATTCAGCGAATTATTTGTTTGTTTCAAAAAAAGCCGTACCTTTGCACCCGTTAAACATCGCGGAGTGGAGCAGTTGGTAGCTCGTTGGGCTCATAACCCAAAGGTCATTCGTTCGAGTCGGATCTCCGCAACTAAAGAAAAAGAAGAATCGCAGAAATGCGGTTCTTCTTTTTTATGACGGCTCTTCTTTACTGACTTTATTCGGTTCTATTCTTCCCTCCCGAATGAACGGTATTCCAACGGAGTAAGCCCTGTCCGTTTTTTGAAGAATGAAAAGAAGTACTCAGTAGATTGGAAACCTAAGAAGAAAGAAATCTCTTTTACTGACTGAGAAGTACCTACCAACAATTGCTTTGCCTTACGGAGTTTCAATTCTTGAAAATATTTGGCCGGTGCATAACCAGTATATTCCTTAAACACCCTGCGGAACCATGAATAACTGATATTCAGCCGCATCGCCAGTTCTTCCGGATCAACATTGCCCGAAACATTCTCGTTCATTATAATCTTTGCCTGCTCTATCTTCTGGTCAACATCGCTCATCTCAAAGACCTTGTTTTTAGAGATAGAAAGAATCATCCCGATTATATGCAACACAATGCCGGAAAGATACTGTTGTGCGGAAATCTTGTCCGCTTCGGCCACCGCAAGAGCACGGGAGAACAAAGACACCAACTCCTCATTGATTCCCACCTCCAATATTTGCTGTTCTTGGGATAAAAAAGAATTAGCCACAATCGCATCTATTGCCGGACCTTCAAATCCGATATAGTATTCTGTCCAACCGGTCTGCCGCAACGGTCGATACGTATGCCACTGTCCGGGAAACAACACCATCAACCTTCCTTTACAAACCTGCTTTTCTGGAGTAGAATCGGATGAGAACAGGCCGCGTCCTTTAGTAATATAAACTAGCTGGTATTCACGAAGCACCCTGCCTTTTTCCGCATTAAAAAAATAGCCGGAAGGATGCTCTTTCAACGGGTAAGGAGAATCGGGCGGGATAGACTGATAGCCGACTGTATTCACCCATAAACCGAACTTACGGTCCATGTCATTTACTATTAAATACTTGAATTCAAGCCCTAAACTTGTATCATCGGTCATGCCCATATCCTTACATACGATTTCTTTAATGTTTTCCACAGCAGACAAATGTACAAAAAAAGAGTGCATCGTATACAACCGACGCACTCTTTTTTTAATCAATCCATGTGGAAGACCTCCGGCAAAGGAATCGTAACCGGCGAATTATCCTCATTTACTTCCATGATATCCGCCATATAATCCCACCATTTCTGCACAATCGGATTGGCTCCCATATCTTGCGAGGACTCTTCTCCTCTTGTTTTCTGACAGGCGAAAAGAATATTTGTATCTTTATCCCAATAGATAGAATAATCATATACTCCACCATCGGACAACATTTTTTTCAGCTCCGGCCAAATGGCTGCGTGCCTTTTCTCATATTCTTTCTCGAACCCGGGTTTCAAGAACATCTTAAAAGCTTCCCGTTTCATACGCTTTCTCCTATCAATCAAAATGCTTTGTGATACAGAGCCTCAATATCCGCTACTGAAGTCGGACGAGGATTACCACCCGTACAGACATCATTGAAAGCCGCTACCGCCAAAGCAGGAATATCTTCTTCCTTCACATTAATTTCATGCAACTTCTGCGGGATACCGATACTCAACGAAAGAGCCTTCACTGCTTCTATTGCCGCTTTCACTCCTTCTGCCTCACTCATTCCGGCAGTATCTACCCCCATTGCTTTCGCAATATGAATATATTTCGGAGCCGCCGGAGATTCAGCATTGTATTCCATCACGTAGGGTAACAGCAAAGCATTTGCCACTCCGTGAGGCGTATCATAGAAAGCTCCCAACGGGTGAGCCATCGAGTGAACAATTCCCAGACCGACATTCGAGAATCCCATACCGGCGATATATTGCGCCTGCGACATTGCTTCGCGGGCCGCCACATCCTTACCGTTATCCACAGCCGCCTTCAAATTCTGTGCAATCATTTCAATCGCCTTCAATTCAAACATATCACTCATAGCCCAAGCACCCGGAGTAATATAACTCTCGATGGCATGAGTCAAGGCATCCATTCCCGTCGCAGCAGTCAGCCCCTTCGGCATGGAGTACATCAATTCAGGATCTACGATAGCCACAGCAGGAATATCGTTCGGGTCTACACACACCATCTTCTTACGTGCATCTTCATCGATAATCACATAATTGATAGTAACTTCGGCAGCCGTTCCGGCAGTAGTAGGCAGTGCGAAAGTAGGTACCGCTTTATGCTTGGTATCAGCCACACCCTCCAAAGACTTCACATCGGCAAAATCCGGGTTATTCACAACGATACCGATTCCCTTAGCAGTGTCAATAGAAGATCCGCCGCCCAAAGCAACGATAAAGTCTGCACCGGAAGCTTTGTAAGCAACCACTCCGTTTTGTACATTAGCAATAGTAGGATTGGCTTTTACATCACTATAAAGTTCGTAAGGTATCTGATTGTCGTCAAACACTTTAATGATTTCGGCAGCCACACCAAACTTGATCAGATCCTTATCCGTTACAAAAAAAGCTTTCTTAAAGCCACGTCTGGCTGCTTCTACAGCAATTACACTCCGGCAGCCTGCACCGAAGTAAGAAGTTTCATTTAAAATAATGCGATTCATGGTTGTTTATTGGTTTATTTTATTTAGGAAGATTGAAAGCAACAGTCATTTCCTTCATCTGTTCCTGACTCATACCATCCGGTTCGAAGCCCATGTTCTTGGCTGCAATATAGATCAAAGCAGATTTATTCAACACATCAATCTGGTCGAATGCCTGCATCGCATCGCAATCTACTGCAAATACGCCATGTTTTTCCCACATCACAACGTCGTAATCCTGCAACTCCTTAATGGTAGCTTCCGCCAGTTCTACAGAACTAGGCAATTTATAAGGAATGATACCCAAGCCACGCGGGCAGAATGCCTTTGTTTCGGGAATCATGCTCCACAACATATTGGTAGCCACATCTTTTTCCAGAAACTTCTTACAATGTGTCAGGGCGATCAACTCAATCGGGTGCGTATGCACAGATGCTTTATAAGGAGAGTTTTTGCTCAACAGGTCATTGTGCACACTCAGGTGAGAAGGCAATTCCGATGTCGGAGCCACCGCCTCATCAGCGATAATCACATAGCTGGCACAGTCATCCAGAATACGGATAACCGAACCATTCTCCATCGGCCAGCGAGCTAAATCACGCATACGCTTATTAGTTCCCTTGCAGTAGAAATAACATCCTTTCAGATAAGGAAGAGTCACACCGATAGATTTTACTTCGCTGATCGGTTTCATCTGACGGATTTCATCGTCTACAAACTCTGTGATATTAATAGTGATATTACCACCATTACGTTCAGCCCATCCTTTCTGCCACAAGTAGCCGGCAACTTCAGCCACCTTATTTACCTCTTTGGCAAGTGCCGGACGATTCTCTAAAATTGATTTCATTATATATATTTTTTAATTGTATACGGATTACATAGATTTCGCCGCAAGTTATAAAGAACTGCGTAATCTCTGTAATCCGTACCTATAAATTTTAAAACAAATTTGGGAACACTAATGAGAAGATAAGTACGATCAGACCAGCTATTAGCACAGTTATAGTCTTATTTGATACTCCTTTCCATTCCTTCAAAATGATTCCCCAAACATTACTGAAAGTTACATTCAATGCCATCAGTATACACCAGGAAAAAGCCAACAACACAGGACTTTCTGTCAAGAAACTTTTACCCATTTCCAATCCGAAGAATTGCATATACCACAACACACCTGCCAAGGCGCAGAATACCAGATTATTGCCCCACACTTTTCCTTTGGCATAGTCACCCATTGACTTATTAGCCACATTCTGTTGCAGACAATAAGCGGCATTCGTCAGAAATCCGCCAAGAGTAACCAGAAAGATTACCGGAAGACCGGCATAAAGCCCTTCTACTCCACCGGCTAGAGCCGCATTCTTGATAGGAGTTCCCGCATCCAACCCCAAGGCAAAGCAAGCGCTCATGACACCGGCAAGGAGGGCAACCAACAACCCTTTTGTCAGCGCAAAGTCTTTTACGGCAGCACGTTTTTCTTCTTCACTCATGTTTTGTGCACGCAAGCTACCGGCATAGCCGATAATAGCGATACCCGCCAATGTGATGCAAACACCCAACAACAGAATCAACCCGTTACCTTCAAACAAATTTGTGCCTGCAAAAAGAGCCGGAAGAAGAGTTCCGAAACCAGCACAAGTACCCAACGAGATACTCTGCCCTAGCGCAACCCCCAGATAACGCATGGAAAGTCCGAAAGTCAATCCTCCTACTCCCCACAATATACCATAAAAGATGCTCATACCGGCACCTCCCGCTCCCCACAAGTCGAGCAGACTGCCTCCTTGCGGTACGCCCAGCAGTGAACCCAAGAATGGGAACACCAACCAGGCAAATACACCTTGTATCAACCAGAAGCTTTCCCAGCTCCACTCCTTTACCTTTTTAATAGGTACATATGAACTGGACTGGCAAAAGCTACCGATGGCTATAATCAACAAGCCGATTAAAATATCCATAACTTATCGTTTAGAAGTTACTTCGGCTTCGTACTTTTCGATTTCTGCAATGAAATCTTCACCTACAGGAACATTGTTCTTCAAGCAGAACATATCCCAAACAGCATTCCAAGGCAACGCTTTTTCTTCTTCAAGCAAAGCCAGACGCTGGAATCCCTGTCCGTTTGCTTCATATTCACGCAATTTCGCAATCGGTTCGAGCAAAGCGCGGGTCATACATTTCTGTGCGGCACGGCTGCCGATCACGTATGCACCGATACGGTTGATGGAAGCGTCGAAATAGTCAAGACCATAATGTACACGGTCCAAAGCACCGCAACGAACGATTTCGCTGAACAGTTCCATTGTCGGATCATCCATAATAGTAACGTGGTCTGAATCCCAACGAACCGGACGGCTTACGTGCAACATCAGTTCGGGAACATAAAGCAACAATGAAGATACTTTATCAGCTACGCTTTCTGTCGGGTGGAAGTGACCGGTATCCAAAGTGATCATCTTATTGCGAGAAGCACCGTAACCGATATAGAAATCGTTGGAACCTACCGTATAGCTTTCCAGACCGATACCGAACACCTTAGATTCGATGCAATCCTTCATATTCTTATATTCTGTAGCGAAGATCTGATCCAAAGAATCTTTCAGCAACGCACGATACTTCATACGGTTTACAGTGATATCCTTGCTTCCGTCATGTACCCAAAGGTTCATAATACACGGATCACCCTGTGCCTTACCCATTTCCTCCGCAACAGCACGACAGCGTTTGGTATGTTCAATCCAGAACTGGCGGATACCTTCATCAGGGTTGGAGAGTGACAAATCGCCCGATTTCGGATGAGAGAAAGAAGTAGAGTTGAAGTCAAGCTTCATGTTATGCTCCTTACCCCATTCAATCCAACTCTTGAAGTGTTCCGGTTCTACCTGATCGCGGTCAACCACCTTGCCTTGGAAATCTCCGTAAATCTCATGCAAGTTCAAGCGGTGAGTACCTGGAATATAAGAAGCGGCTTTCAAGATGTCGGCACGCAACTCATCAATGTTACGAGCTTTGCCCGGATAATTACCGGTTGCCTGGATACCTCCGGTCAATGAACCTGCCTGCACTTCAAATCCAGTCACATCATCAGCCTGCCAACAGTGGAGTGACAGGTGAAAATCCTGCATAGTTTCCAAAACTTTCTCGGTGTCTACACCTACTGCCGCATAACGTTCCGCAGCAATTTCATACGCTTTCTGAATCAGTTCTTCTTTTTTCATGATATTCTTTTATTAAAATGATTATTCTGTCGGTTATCTAATTAATTATCGAACACAATTTTTAAAGTGGATATAAGCCGCATCCCATGCTTCCGTATCCTGCGGCTGATAAGTTTTTAACGGAATAGAGCTATGGATCAACCGGCGCATACCGGCAACATCCGTTGCTTCACCTGCCGCCATAGCCTGAATCATCACATTACCGATGGCTGTCGCCTCAGACGGTCCTGCCACCACAGGAATTCCGATAGCATTGGCCGTAAACTGATTCAGCAAGTCATTCCGACTACCTCCGCCAATCACGTGCAATGTTTCTATAGGTCGTGGAGAGAGTGAACGCAGATTTTCCAAAACCTGACGATAACGCAAAGCCAGACTTTCAAAGATACAACGCACCACTTGTCCGCGTTTCTCCGGAACCGGTTGTCCGGTAACCCGGCAATATTCAATAATGGCTTTTTCCATATCAGCAGGATTTGCAAAGCAATCATCATCCGGATTAATCAAACTACGGAACGGTTCACACGTATCCGCCTCACTGATTAATTCAGGATAACTTGTATCCCCCCAATTCAGACGGCAACGTTCCAACAACCACATTCCACAGATATTCTTCAACAGACGGATGGTTCCTTCCACGCCACCTTCATTGGTAAAGTTCAACGCCTCCGTTTCAGCATTAATCACCGGACTATCAGTCTCAACTCCCATCAGTGACCAAGTTCCGCTACTCAAATATGCAAAGTCACGGTCTAATGCCGGAACGGCGGCAACCGCAGAACCCGTATCGTGACCGGCTACTGCAATGACAGGTATTGCCCCCAGTCCTGTTATTTTTTGTACTTCTTCCGTCAATACCCCGACTTTCTCGCCCGGGAATACAAAACGACCGAAATTCTTCTCACTCAGTCCAACCGCTTTCAGCAACTCCGGTTCCAGACGCCGTGTCTGCGCATTCACCAGCTGTGCTGTCGAAGCAATCGTATATTCCGTCACCATTTCTCCGGTAAGCATATAACTCAACGCATCCGGCATAAACAGAATCTTATCTGCCGCCTCCAATGCACTGTCATGGTTACGGTGTAAAGTATCCAACTGAAAAAGTGAATTAAAATTCATTATCTGAATTCCCGTTTTACTGTAAACGTCACTACGGGATATACGTGAAAAAAAGGCTTCCGGTGCTCCCACCGTGTGCGGATCACGATACGCGTATGGCTGACGGAGCAGGTTTCCGTCTTTTCCGACACACACAAAATCCACCCCCCAAGTATCAATACCGATAGAGGCTATAGATTCACCGCGGCGGGCAACCAACTTCAGTCCGTCAATAATATGGCGATATAATGCATAAATATCCCAATAGAAATGACCACCCACCTCAATCAAATGATTAGGAAAACGATTAATCTCTTCCAGATTTAATCCGCCTTCGATGAAAGTTCCTAAGATTGTACGGCCGCTCGTTGCGCCCAGGTCGACTGCAAAAAAGTTTTGTTTCATGGTATTCTGTCTATATATTTAAGGTATCCATTTACCTACATGGCAAAGATAGGCGATTCCCTCCTCCCTTTCCTTATGTATTTTGATTGAAAGGGTATACATTTTGACACAAAACAAAAAAAGCAGGCTCTCACCGTTTAGCATATTTTTCACTTTTATGCAAAAAAACTTTGGTTTTATGCATCTTTTCTCCGAAATAATGCATACTTTTGCGCCATTCTTAGAATAAATATACAATGAAGAAGAAAGCAAATCGGTTAGATGCCATCAAAATGATTATCTCAAGCAAGGAGCTCGGTTCACAGGAAGAACTGCTGCAAGAGTTGAACCGTGAAGGCTACGAACTGACACAGGCCACCCTCTCCCGCGACTTGAAACAACTGAAAGTAGCCAAGGCTGCCAGTATGAACGGAAAGTATGTATATGTATTGCCCAACAACATCATGTATAAACGTTCCACCGACCAAAGCGCCGGTGAAATGTTGCGCAGCAACGGATTTATCTCTTTACATTTCTCCGGCAACATTGCCGTCATCCGTACCCGTCCCGGCTATGCAAGCAGCATGGCATACGACATTGACAACAATGAGTTCAGTGACATTCTGGGAACCATTGCCGGTGACGACACAATCATGTTAGTTTTGCGTGAAGGAGTTACCCCAAGCAAGATACGCCAGCTTTTGGCAGTCGTCATCCCGAATATCGAATAACTATACCTATATTATATAATAAAGAAATGGACACTCAGCAAATAGATGTTATGGTAGCCGACGCCTCACACGAGGTTTACGTTGACACTATTTTGGACACTATCAGAAAGGCTGCCGCAGTACGCGGAACAGGAATCGCAGAACGTACCCACGAATACGTAGCGACAAAAATGAAAGAAGGAAAAGCGATTATCGCACTTTGTGGAGAGACATTTGCCGGATTTACCTACATCGAATCATGGGGGAACAAGCAATATGTAGCAACTTCCGGTCTGATCGTTCATCCGGATTTCCGTGGTTTGGGACTGGCAAAACGTATCAAACAGGCTTCTTTCCAACTGGCACGCCTCCGATGGCCGAAAGCGAAAATATTCAGTCTGACCTCCGGTGCGGCCGTAATGAAGATGAATACGGAACTGGGCTACGTTCCTGTCACTTTCAACGAGCTGACAGACGACGAAGCTTTCTGGAAAGGATGTGAAGGATGTATCAACCACGACATATTGGTTGCCAAGAACCGTAAGTTCTGTATCTGCACAGCCATGCTGTACGATCCGACAGACCCACGGAACATAAAAAAAGAACAAGAAAGAAATAACATTTAAAATATACACACTATGGAAGAAAAGAAGAAAAAAGTAGTGGTGGCATTCAGCGGCGGACTGGACACATCGTTCACCGTCATGTACCTCGCCAAAGAAAAAGGTTACGAAGTATATGCAGCTTGTGCCAATACAGGCGGTTTCAGCGCAGAACAACTAAAGACGAACGAAGAGAACGCCTACAAACTGGGAGCTGTGAAATATGTAACGTTGGACGTCACTCAGGAATACTACGAGAAGAGTCTGAAATACATGGTTTTCGGTAATGTACTGCGCAACGGCACTTACCCTATCTCAGTAAGTTCCGAACGTATCTTCCAGGCATTGGCAATTGCACGCTATGCCAATGAAATCGGTGCGGACGCCATCGCTCACGGTTCTACCGGAGCAGGTAACGACCAGATCCGTTTCGACATGACTTTCTTAGTGCTGGCACCGAACGTGGAGATTATCACATTAACCCGTGATATGGCATTGAGCCGCCAGGAGGAAATAGACTATCTGAACAAGCATGGTTTCAGCGCAGACTTCACCAAACTGAAATACTCTTATAACGTAGGCCTTTGGGGTACTTCCATTTGTGGCGGTGAGATTCTTGATTCCGCACAAGGACTGCCGGAATCGGCTTACTTGAAACACGTTCAGAAAGAAGGAAGCGAGCAGCTCCGTCTGACTTTCGAGAAAGGCGAACTGAAGGCTGTCAACGACGAGAAGTTTGACGACCCGATCAAGGCTATCCAGAAAGTGGAAGAGATTGGCGCAGCTTACGGCATCGGCCGTGATATGCACGTAGGTGACACGATTATCGGTATCAAAGGCCGCGTAGGATTCGAAGCTGCCGCTCCGATGTTGATTATCGGCGCTCACCGTTTCCTCGAAAAATATACATTGAGCAAATGGCAACAATATTGGAAAGATCAGGTAGCCAACTGGTATGGTATGTTCCTGCACGAAAGCCAGTATTTGGAACCTGTCATGCGTGATATCGAAGCGATGTTGCAGGAAAGCCAACGCAACGTAAACGGTACGGCTATCCTCGAACTTCGTCCGCTTTCTTTCTCTACCGTAGGCGTAGAATCCGAAGATGACCTTGTTAAGACTAAATTCGGAGAATACGGTGAGATGCAGAAAGGCTGGACGGCTGAAGACGCCAAAGGCTTTATCAAAGTGACTTCTACTCCGTTGCGTGTTTACTATAATAACCATAAAGACGAAGAGATATGATTAAAGCAGGAATCATTGGTGGCGCAGGATATACAGCAGGCGAATTAATCCGTCTGCTACTCAACCATCCGGAAACCGAAATCGTATTTATCAACAGCAGCAGTAATGCCGGAAACAAAATTACCGACGTACATGAAGGATTGTACGGTGAGACAGATCTGAGATTCACCGATCAATTGCCTTTGGACGAAATCGATGTTCTCTTCTTCTGTACTGCCCACGGTGACACAAAGAAATTCATGGAAAGCCATAACATACCGGAAGACTTGAAGATTATCGACCTTTCCATGGATTACCGCATCAAAAGTGACGATCATGACTTCATCTACGGACTACCGGAACTGAACCGCCGCGCCACCTGTACGGCGAAGCACGTAGCCAATCCCGGTTGTTTTGCAACCTGTATCCAGCTTGGCTTGCTTCCGCTAGCCAAGAATCTGATGTTGACAGACGACGTGATGGTAAATGCCATTACAGGAAGTACCGGAGCCGGCGTAAAACCGGGAGCTACCAGTCATTTCAGCTGGAGAAACAATAATATGAGTGTGTACAAAGCATTCGAACACCAGCACGTGCCGGAAATCAAGCAGTCACTCAAGCAATTGCAGAACAGCTTCGATGCAGAGATTAATTTCATCCCGTACCGGGGCGACTTTCCACGCGGTATCTTTGCCACTCTGGTAGTAAAGACCAAAGTATCACAGGAAGAGATTGTCCGTATGTATGAAGAATATTATGCCAAAGACTCCTTTGTACACATCGTAGACAAGAATATTGACTTGAAACAAGTCGTCAATACTAATAAATGTCTGATACATCTGGAAAAGCATGGCGACAAGCTATTGATTATCTCTTGTATCGACAACTTGCTGAAAGGCGCCAGCGGACAAGCTGTTCATAACATGAACCTGATGTTCAATCTGGAAGAAACCGTAGGCCTACGTTTGAAGCCGAGTGCTTTTTAAAAATAACAGAATTATGAAATTATTCGATGTATATCCTTTATATAATATCAACATAGTCAAAGGGAAGGGTTGTCACGTTTGGGATGAAAACGGCACGGAATATCTGGACCTTTACGGAGGTCATGCCGTTATCTCCATCGGACACGCACATCCGCACTATGTAGAAATGGTCAGTAGCCAAGTAGCAAACTTGGGTTTCTATTCAAACTCCGTCATCAACAAGCTGCAACAACAGGTAGCCGAACGATTGGGAAAAATCTCCGGCTACGAGGACTACAGCCTGTTTCTTATCAACAGTGGCGCGGAAGCCAATGAGAACGCTCTGAAATTGGCTTCGTTTCATAACGGACGTACCAAAATCGTTTCCTTCAACAAGGCGTTTCACGGCCGTACGTCTCTGGCAGTAGAAGCCACCAACAATCCGTCGATCATCGCACCTATCAACAATAACGGTCACGTGACCTATCTCCCTCTGAACGACATCGACGCGATGAAGCAAGAATTGTCAAAAGGAGATACCTGTGCTGTGATCATTGAAGGGATTCAAGGGGTAGGCGGTATCAAGATACCGACCGCTGAATTTATGCAGGAACTCCGCAAAGCCTGCAGCGAAACTGGAACGATACTGATTCTCGACGAGATTCAGAGCGGATACGGACGTAGCGGTAAATTCTTCGCCCATCAATATTGTGACATCAAGCCGGATATCATCACTGTAGCCAAAGGGATCGGAAATGGTTTCCCGATGGCAGGCGTCTTAATCAGCCCGATGTTCAAACCTGTATACGGACAATTGGGAACGACTTTTGGCGGAAACCACCTCGCTTGTTCTGCGGCTCTTGCCGTAATGGACGTCATCGAACAGGAGAATCTCGTAGAGAATGCGGCTAAGGTTGGTAACTACCTGCTGCAAGAACTTAAGAAATTCCCGCAAATCAAAGAAGTGCGCGGATGCGGACTCATGATCGGACTCGAATTTGAAGAACCGATCAAAGAGTTGCGTAGCCGTCTCATTTATGACGAACATGTATTTACCGGCGCAAGCGGCACGAATGTACTTCGCCTGCTTCCCCCTCTCTGTCTCAGTATGGAGGAGGCCGACGAATTCCTCGCCCGGTTCAAAAAAGTACTCTAACCGCTCATATTGATTAATAAACAGCCAACGATAAAAAGCAGCCTACCTCAGAATTTTATTTCTTATCCGGGCTGCTTTTTGTTTTTTCGCAATTAACCGTTACCTTTGTCTGTAACAATTCATTAAAAACAAGCGTCGTATGAAAATAGCTATTATCGGTGCAGGCAACATGGGTGGTTCTATCGCCCGTGGTCTGGCAAAAGGAAGTCTGATAGAAGATTCGGACATTATCGTATCCAACCCCAGCGCCGGCAAGCTGGAACAGCTGAAGAAAGAATTTCCGAACATCTCTACAACTCACAATAACGCGGAAGCGGCAACGGGAGCGGACATCGTTATCCTCGCCGTAAAGCCTTGGTTTATGCAGCCGGTAATGCGCGAGTTGAAGCTGAAGGGCAAGCAGATACTTATATCCGTAGCCGCAGGAATCAGTTTTGAAGAGCTGGCACATTATGTGGTAGTACCGGAAATGCCGATGTTCCGCCTCATCCCTAACACCGCCATCAGTGAACTGGAAAGTATGACACTCGTTGCCGCCCGCAATACAAATGACGAACAAGACAAGTTCATCCTCCGGCTATTCAGCGAGATGGGCACAGTCATGCTTATCCCCGAAGACAAAATAACAGCCGCTACGGCGTTGGCTTCCTGCGGTATCGCATACGTTCTGAAATACGTTCAGGCAGCCATGCAAGCGGGTATCGAAATGGGTATCCGTCCGAAAGACGCCATGACTATGGTGGCACAATCTCTGAAAGGAGCCGCCTCATTGATTCTGAATAATGACACTCATCCCAGCGTGGAAATCGACAAAGTGACTACTCCGGGAGGAATCACCATCAAAGGAATCAACGAGCTGGAACATAACGGTTTCACCTCCGCTATCATTAAAGCCATGAAGGCCAGCAAATAATGGCTGCTGCAAATCATTAATCACTAACAAACTAATCACTAAATAACATGAATGATCAGATTAGACAAATAGCAGAACGTCTCCGTGGATTGCGGGATGTGTTGGAATTGACCGCTGAGGACATCGCCCGCGACAGTGACATATCCGCCGAAGAATACCGGCTCGCAGAAACAGGCGACTATGACATCTCCGTCAGTATGCTGCAAAAGATAGCCCGCACTTATAACATAGCCCTTGATGCGCTGATGTTCGGTGAGGAGCCCAAGATGAGCAGTTATTTCGTAACCCGTGCAGGCAAAGGTGTCAGTATAGAACGTACGAAAGCCTACAAATACCAGTCATTGGCTTCCGGATTCATGAACCGCACCGCCGATCCCTTCATTGTGACCGTTGAGCCGAAAGGTGATGACGAGCCGATTCATTACAACAAGCACAACGGACAAGAATTCAACCTTGTGATTGAAGGTCGTATGCTTATCAACATCGAAGGGAAAGAAATTATCCTTAATCAAGGAGACAGCATTTATTTTAACTCCAAACTTCCACATGGCATGAAAGCGCTCGACGGCAAAACGGTACGTTTTCTGGCTGTAATTATGTAACAATATCATGATAGAAAGATTTTTAGCAAAGACTAACTTTGCCTCACAAGAGGATTTCATCAAGAACTTAAAAATAAACGTCCCGGAGAATTTCAACTTCGGTTATGACGTAGTGGATGCTTGGGCTGCCGAGCAACCCGACAAGAAAGCCCTGCTTTGGACAAACGACAAAGGCGAAAGCCGACAGTTCTCATTTGCCGACATGAAACGTTATACGGATATGACGGCTTCTTATTTCCAAAGTCTGGGGATCGGACGCGGGGATATGGTAATGCTGATTTTAAAACGTCGCTATGAATTCTGGTATAGCATTATCGCACTTCATAAACTGGGAGCGACCGTCATTCCCGCCACTCACCTGCTGACAAAGAAAGATATAGTCTACCGTTGCAACGCCGCTGATATCAAGATGATTGTGGCTGCCGGTGAAGGAGTGATTCTCCAACATATCAAGGAGGCTATGCCCGACTGTCCCACTGTGGAGAAGCTGGTCAGCGTCGGTCCTGAGATTCCCGAAGGTTTCGAAGATTTCCATCAGGGAATTGAGAATGCCGCTCCGTTCGTACGTCCCCGCCATGCCAATACCAATGATGACATCTCACTGATGTATTTTACTTCCGGCACGACCGGCGAACCCAAAATGGTAGCACATGACTTTACCTATCCGTTGGGACATATCGTAACCGGTAGTTTCTGGCACAATCTGAATGAGGAAAGCCTCCATCTTACCATCGCCGATACCGGTTGGGGAAAAGCTGTTTGGGGAAAGCTCTACGGACAATGGATTGCCGGAGCGAATATCTTCGTTTATGACCACGAGAAATTTACTCCCGGAGATATCCTGCAAAAGATACACGACTATCATGTCACTTCACTTTGCGCACCTCCCACCATTTTCCGCTTCCTGATTCATGAAGACCTGACGAAATACGACTTGTCCTCACTCAAATATTGCACCATTGCAGGCGAAGCATTGAATCCGGCCGTATTCGATACCTTCAAAAAATTGACAGGTATCAAACTAATGGAAGGTTTCGGGCAGACTGAAACAACACTGACCGTCGCCACGATGCCATGGATGGAACCGAAACCGGGAAGCATGGGACTGCCGAATCCTCAATATGACGTTGACTTGATAGACCACGAAGGTCGTTCCGTTGAAGCCGGAGAACAAGGACAAATCGTAATCCGCACCAGCAAAGGTAAACCCATCGGTCTCTTCAAAGAGTACTATCGTGATGCGGAACGTACTCGCGAAGCTTGGCATGACGGTATCTACTACACCGGTGACGTTGCCTGGAAAGATGAAGACGGTTATCTCTGGTTTGTAGGCCGTGCGGACGATGTTATCAAAAGTTCCGGTTATCGTATCGGCCCGTTCGAAGTAGAAAGCGCCTTGATGACGCATCCAGCAGTCATTGAATGTGCTATCACCGGTGTACCGGACGAAATTCGCGGACAGGTAGTAAAAGCTACGATTGTTCTTTCGAAAGACTACAAAGCCCGTGCAAGTGAAGAACTGATTAAGGAATTGCAGAATCATGTAAAAAAAGTGACTGCTCCTTATAAGTATCCGCGTGTGATTGAATTTGTCGATGAACTTCCGAAGACAATCAGCGGTAAGATTCGTCGCGTAGAAATTCGTAAGAATGATGAGAAGTAGGTAAAAAGAGCCCTATTCATCGATAAAATCCTCCTTCAACTGTCTTTAGGCAAGTGAAGGAGGATTTCTTTTGTGAACAATGATACAAACTGACCAATTAATAGAAATCCTGATTCAATGAATCATTTGTATACCATATATGAAACAAAATTACACTTCTATTTTATTTTTCTGCCTTATCTTTGCCGCAGTAAAATCAAGCACACACTATTATATTATTAAAGATTTTGATTATTATTACAAGTAGAAAGGTTTCATTAGGTTTTAGGTTTACATATTAATTTGAAGGTTTTTATTGTCAGCTGACGTCTTTTCTTGAATAGCGCAATGATTATCAACCGCTTACCTGCTGACAATAAGCCCTGACAATAGGCTGACAATAAGAAGCTAGAACTTCTATTGTCAGCCTATTCATTTATACTAATGCACTGACATTGCCAACTTGTCACGGCCGTGGTTAGATCTCTCCACGGCTGTGATGAGTTCCTACCACGGCTGTGAGAAGATCTCACCACGGCCGTGACAAACTAAAGACACTGATACCTTAGCGGAACTATATCGGCACACAAATGGAAATACATCCGTGTGATAGTGGAAGTATATCCGCTTCTCATCCTCCAAAAGCTTATTCTTTATCATGATAAAAGCCGAATAGCTTGTTTTACAAGCACCTTATCCGTACCTTTGAAACCTATAAACAAACACTTACAACTCTATAAAATTTAAGATAAATAGAAATGAAAATTACACAAATCAGGGAAAATGGAGATACGGAAGCATTAAGTGTGGTAAACATCGACCTGTTGATAGAAAAAATGAAAAGAGAGACCAAGCTCCGCCCGGTATCCGAACTACGCCAAGCCCTGCATTTTGTTCTACCCGACGAACCTTGTTCACTCACTAGCAAATTGCCGCGAGTGATTCCTGCCGCAGCTTTCGGGCGAGTGAACGGAGTGAGACAAATGAAAACCTACAATGGGATTGTAGAACTGACCGTCGGTCCGTTAGCCGGAAAAACAGAAGTGGAGATTGTGAAGCAAAAGGCTGCCGAACTTCCTCAGACAATGCTGGCTTTCATGGGAGCAAGCGGCAAAAGTGTCAAGATATGGACTTGCTTCACCCGACCGGACGGCACTTTGCCGCAAACAGCGGAAGAGGCCGAAGTGTTTCAGGCACATGCCTATCGCCTAGCCATCAAATGTTATCAGCCTCAACTTCCTTTCAATATTCTGCTAAAAGAGCCGAAACTGGAACAGTTCTCACGTCTTAGCTATGATCCGGACTTGATTTATCGCCCCACTCCTGTTCCTTTCTATCTTTCACAACCTATCGGTATGCCCGGCGAGATGACTTATCATGAGAAATCGAGCACAGAAGCATCGCCATTGAATCGTGCCCTGCCGGGATATGATACGGAGGATACAGTGGCACTGCTTTATGAAGCGGCATTGCGAAAGACCTTTGAAGAAATGGACCAAGCCTGGCATCGGGATGATGATTTGCAAATATTAATAGTCCCGCTTGCCGAGAACTGCTACTACTCAGGCATTCCGGAAGAGGAGGCAACCAGACGCACCATCATCCGTTACAACAAAAGAAAGAATCCAATGCTGGTACGTGAAATGATAAGAAACGTATATAAGGAATGTAAGGGAGTGCCGAAAAGCAACTGTCTGACCAAAGAGCAACGCCTTAGCCTGCAAATGGATGAATTTATGAACCGCCGTTATGAGTTCCGTTACAATACGCAGATCGGAGAGGTGGAATACCGGGAGCGTTTCTCGTTCCGGTTCTATTTCCATCCCATCGACAAACGGGCACAAAACAGCATTATGCTGGACGCCCAATCTGAAGGAATCGGAGTATGGGACAGGGACATAGACCGTTACTTGCACTCCAACCGTGTGCCTATCTATAATCCGCTAGAGGAGTTTCTGTTTCACCTGCCACATTGGGATGGGAAAGACCGTATCCATGCGTTAGCCAACAGGGTTCCCTGCAATAATCCGCATTGGGAATTACTTTTTCATCGCTGGTTCTTGAATATGGTTTCGCATTGGAGAGGAGTAAATAAAATGTATGCCAATAGTACATCACCTATATTAGTGGGAGCACAAGGAACTCATAAATCTACTTTTTGCCGTGAAATGATTCCGCCTGCACTCCGGGCTTACTATACGGACAGTATTGATTTCAGCCAGAAACGGGATGCGGAACTGTATCTGAATCGTTTTGCGCTCATCAACATTGATGAGTTCGATCAGATTACGCTGACCCAACAGGGGTTTCTGAAACATATTCTCCAAAAACCGGTGGTCAACCTTCGAAAACCACATGGCCGCTCGGTACTTGAGTTACAACGGTATGCTTCATTTATCGGCACAAGCAATCAGAAGGATCTGTTGACCGACCCTTCGGGGAGCCGTCGCTTCATCTGTATTGAAGTGACAGGGAACATCGACACTACACAGCCGATAGATTATGAGCAGCTTTACGCGCAAGCCATGCACGAAATTTCTCATGGTGAGCGTTACTGGTTTAATAGTGAAGACGAGCAGATTATGACCGAGAACAACCGGGAGTTTGAGCAAACACCGGCTATGCTCCAACTGTTTTATCAATACTTTAGGGCTCCACAAGCGGGAGAGGAAGGTGAATTCTTTACTCCGGTAGAAATACTGAATTACTTGAAGAAGAAAAGCGGTATTTCATTGTCCGACAACAAAGTATATCATTTCGGGAGAATGCTTCAAAAGTGCGGAATTACCTCGAAACATACTTATAAAGGTACTGTCTATCAGGTAGTAAAGATATTATAAGATACAAAAGCAAGGCTGACAATAAAAGTTGATATCTTTTATTGTCAGCCTGTTTTCAGTGGCTATTGTCAGACAGTAGCTACCTGATATTCATCCGTTTAGATATTATATTGACAATTTGACAATAAAACAGGTGCAAATCACTGTGAGATCTAAATTTGATATTTTTGTTTCATAGATGAATAGAGAGTATCTCCTATTTTATCTCCACTTTCGTCTGCAATCTGATGTCATCAGAAGCAGCACCGATCATTACTTGGAAAGTTCCCGGTTCTACCACCCTTTTCAAATTCCGATCGACAAGTGCAAAATCCTCTTCGGACAAAATAAACTTCACTTCCTGTTCTTCTCCACACTTCAAAAAGAGGCGTGCAAAATGTTTCAATTGCTTCAACGGTTGCACTACTGAAGCATATTCATCTCTCAAATAAAGTTGAACAACTTCTTCACCATCGTACTTTCCGGTGTTCCGGATTTTACATGAAACTTCGAAAGAGTGTGGTGTCAGAGCCGACAGATGTAAATCTGAATATTCAAAAGTGGTATAGCTCAAGCCATATCCGAAAGAATAAAGTGGAGAAGCTGACATTTCTACATAGTCATGGCTTTGGGGAGCCTTCTTATTATAGTATACCGGAACCTGTCCGACGGAACGGGGCACAGAGAATGGTAATCGTCCTGCCGGATTAAATTCACCGAATAAAACATCAGCAATGGCATTCCCCCCTTCTTGTCCCGGGTAATAGGCCGTCAGCAGTGCATCTGCATTTTCTGACGCCCAGTTTTTATCCAAAGGACGCCCTTCAATGTAAACTACTATTAATGGTTTTCCGGTAGCTTTCAAGGCTTTGAGTAATTCCTGTTGTTTTCCTAATAAAGAAAGCGTTGCCCGGTCGAAGCCTTCACCACATTCCATATCGCTGATTGTCTTTTCATCAGCAATGGCCGCACCTGTTTCTTTATAACTGGTTTTGAAATCACGGGCACTGGAGCCTCCTACCACAGCAATAACGACTTCGGAACGCTGGGCGGCTGCAACAGCTTGTTCAATATCAGACGTCACGGTATCACGAATGGAACAGCCTTTCACATATTCCACCTGTGAGGAAGAAAGTTTTGCTCTGATTCCATCCAATACGGTCTTTACATTTTCTTCTTCCTGCGGAGCGGTGTAATCTCCTAACATATTATAGCGGTTATCGGCATTAGGTCCGATCAGTGCAACTTTCATACTCCTGTCTAATGGAAGCAGCGAGTGTTCATTTTTCAATAAGGTGATCGAGGCTTGTGCCACTTGGCGTGCCAGAGCAACGTATTCTTTGCTACGAACTTCTTTCTTCGCTTTTCCGGGATCCACATAAGGATTTTCAAACAATCCCATCTCGAATTTTAATCGAAGTACACGACTCACAGCTGCATCAAGGATTTCTTTACTTATTTCCTTCCGGTTCACCGCATCCATAAGATTCATATAGGCATCGCCTCCAAGATCAATATCGACTCCGGCAGATAAGGCCATTACAGCCGCCTCTTTCATTGTAGAAGCAACAAAATGGCTTTGATGAATGCCTTCGATACTGTATAGATCGGAAACGACAACCCCTTTAAATTTCCAGTCATCCCGTAGAAGTTCGGTCAGGAGATAATGATTGGCTGTACAAGGGGTACCGTCCATCGAATTATACGAAGTCATTACAGATAATGCTCCGGCGTTGATAGCTTGTCCAAATGGTGGCAGAAAGTTTTCATGCAGTTCACGCATACCTGCAAAAGAGGGATTCCCGTTCTGTCCGCTTTCCGAGATACCGTAAGCGAGGAAGTGTTTGAGAGTAGCCAGCGTGCTGTATGGACGTGACAAATCTCCACTACCTAATCCTGCCACCATCGCTTTTCCTATTTCACCCGTCAATACAGGGTCTTCGCCAAAAGTTTCTTCCACGCGAGACCAACGGGGATCACGGGCTAAATCGAGTACAGGTCCATAGCTGATATGTCCGCCTTGAAGACGTATCTCTTTGCCGATTGCTTTACCTACCTCATTTATCAGTTGGGGTGACCAAGTTGCAGCCATCCCGATTCCGGTAGGAAAAACGGTTGTGCCAATCGCCATGTGACCGTGCGGCGCTTCTTCTGCCAGGAATAAGGGGATCCCCAAACGGGTATTCTCCATCACATACTTTTGCAAGGCATTTCCTGCCTTTGCAGCCAATGCGGGATTCAGTCCGGTTGCTAATGTTTTCTTTGTCCACGGATCAGCACGATAGGTTGCCCATAGCATTCCGGCATTTCTGTCTTTTATAAATTGTTTGAATTTATCAGAAGGGAGTACATCGTTACCTTTGATTTCATACATCTCCCAACCCAAAGGACAAAGGAGTTGACCGACTTTCTCTTCTAATGTCATACGGGATAGTAAATCCGCAACTCTTGTTTCTACGGGTAAAGTCGGATTTTTATAGGGAAAACCGCATGATTGTTGAGCAAATAACACTATAAATGTGTTTAGTACTACCACAAGAAAAGACAAATATGTTTTTATCATAGTGAGTATGTTTTTAGAAAAAGAGGCATCCCTATTCCACTACGCAAAACAGGATGCCTCTTTTAGTAAATATTCAAATCTAATTATCCCTTATTTTAGAACGGGCATTTTTGATTGTCTACATAAGTGATATCACCGTACGGTTTGGCATTGTGTCCATGCCCTGTCATATCGAGCACAGTACCGTCTTCCTGTGTTTCACCGTCGAAACGCCAGTAAGAGATTAAGCCTTCACTTGTCGGATCGACATAACAAATACCGTCTTCAAGTTCGGCTGTAGTACGAGCCACATTCCATACACGACATTCACTGATATAACCGTCAAAAAAGCGTGCATAACCCGCAGAACGACCGATAGCAAATGTATCTTCCCATGTATGTCCATCATAAGCCATACTCAAGTTAATAGTACCACCATTTCTGGTTTCTACAAAGTGAATCTGTTCGCCATCCAAGTAAAGCCGCAAATATTGACCGTCATAAACTGCAGCAAAGTGCAACCAGTGCCCAGTTTCAAACTCTTTTTCCACCCAAGACTCGTAATGATCTTTCTTATCCGGATGAGAAGCGGCACCAATAGAGCCTTTCACGAATTGTAATTTGTTAGTAGGATTACCCGCACCGTCGCCAAAACGGAAAAGGAAATTCTCTTCACAGCCACACAAGGAGCTGATACCATTTGCACTACTAGCAGAAGTCGGGAAGGAAACAGGGAGCACTTTCATCTCCAACGTCATTTGACCAAGTGCTTTTACCGGACTATCTTCCCCACCAAATGAAGGTATGTCGAAACAACCTTTTCGAGCCAGATAAGCAGCCTTGATGGTAATCACTTTAGTAAGCATCACATAAGCAGTACGCGAACTTTCCAGTACCTTTAAATCACCTCCTTCTACAGAAGTAATGGATACTGGCAAACAATAAGAAACTCCTTCCTGCAATTTATCAGAATTTGCACTCACCTTAATCTGTGAAGATTGCGATTTACCCGCATCAATAATAACTTCCGTACCTTCTACTGTATAGCTTCCTTCGGGCGGTAGTTGACAATTACGACCTGTAGATGCATTGAATTCATCAATTAGCCCGGGATTAGGCTGTAAGGTAATCTTAACATCCGTATCAGTTTTAGTCGTTGATGTCACCGTGAGACCTATACTCGACTGACCATCTACCAAAAAACGAACATTAGATGATGTTAATGTTCCCGTCACATACAGTGCATCACCAAAATCCGGTCCTTCTTTGCAGCCTGTCATACAGAGCAACAAAGCAAATAGAGATAATAATGTATATTTCTTCATAACATTCTATAGATTATTTTGCATAAATATTGAAGTTACCACAGCTAAAGCTCGCACTCGACCAAGAACTTGACGGAGCAGGCACTGTAATCCTAAGATATTGTGCCGTAACAGGAGCATAGAACACTTGAATGATATTCGTATTAGAAAGTATCCCTACCTCCTCCCAAGTTGTTCCGTCACCACTAATCTCAATTTTACTACTCTTTGTCCAACTTGCATACGTATAATAACCATAATACAAATATGAAGCACTTATTCCATCAAAAGTGTATGGCTTTCCAAAGTTGATAATAACAGGAAGTTCTTCTCCAGCAGCACTGGCACGGCCACTCCAATAATCATCACTTTCAGTGAACATAGCTTGAGCATCAGCACCGTCAGGAACAATCGCCGTCCATCCACTACGATCACTTACCAATGTACCTGTCACCAGTTCGTCAGCTGCATCATCATAAATATTATCAGTATCTTCCTTTACATTTACAATTACGTAAGTCGTAGACATCTTATCAACTATTTTACAATTTTCTCCTTCCACAGCCGTAATCCTAATAGGAATTAAATATCCATTTACGTCACGTAATTCATTGATAGCTTCATTTGTTGTAATATGCAATTCGTTAACTGACATCAATCCGCCTTGTTCGAATCTGATCTCTGTATTTTCCATCACCAATGAGGATACAGGAATTTCTGCATACTCTGTATTATTTTCTTCATTGTAGGCTGCTACCAATGAATTATCGACCTCAACCTTAGCTATAAAATCAGATGTCACTCTATGGTTACAATACAAAGGTAACGTAAGGTCTAAAGTACTAATACTTGATATCGGAGTATGGACAAATGTAAAAGTACCGCCTTTATCTTGAAGATACACATGATTATATGGATCTCCTGGAAAGTCGTAGGTCTCTTCGTCACTGCATGCAGTAAAACTCATGGTACAAAGAGCCAGCATACCTACATAAAATATGTTTTTTATATTCTTCATTTCTATTCTTTAATTAAAATGATTAATTAATGAATTGCAGGGTTTTGAATCTGAATGCACTCACGAAAACGTTTATACGGGTACGGATTATTTTCGTGTACATTGTAATCACGATGAATAAAGAATGCCCCAAAACCACCTTTTCTACCCGATGCCGGTTTATAACGAGCCTGATTATACATTGACTCCATCGTACCTTGCCAATTGTCACCCATATTACAGCAATAGACAACTTTCTCGTCCGGCCACGAACCGGCTCCAGTTCCACCGCCATAGGCCTGCAAGAAACAATAATTGCTATACGGAACAAGGCTGGCCATTTGATTAGCACTGGTTTGGTCGATATTGAGCATTTTGTCACAGATACCTTCCTGCGAAGCAATTTCCTTACCGTAGCGTTCTTCAATAAGCTTCAAACGTTCTTCTTTAGTTATATCAGGATTCGGTCCCATATACTTTGCCATATGCTTATAAAAATACTCAAAGTTAGTACCGCTCAAAAAGTCCCCTTCCGGTTCATAGTCGGCATCAAATCCATCAAGATCATTCAAAAACACTTGATCGAGAAAATACTCGGCGTACATCTCAAAAGAACGATTGAGCGCAGCTGTCCGTTCTTCACCAGCCGGCATTGCTTTCGCCTCATTATATGCTTTCTTAAAATCATGATCGTCCGTTTCTGCATCAATACGTGTAATGGCTACCGCAAGCATTTTGGTTCCTTTCACTTTTTGTACGAAACGTATCTCTTCCCAAATATCAGTGTTTTCCTTTGCTGGAATACCTCCCCACATTGAACAAATATCAAGGCTGTCCGGCAGTCCCATAAAACGTACTCCCATTGAGTTCTGTGCTCCATATTGCGCAAACCATCCAAACGATATTTCATGGTCACTCGCTTTAAAGTCACGCAAATTCTGATAATATAAGTCACTGTAAGTATAAGGGTGCTGAATTGATTCTGACTCGATATCCGTATCACACGAGACCATCAGTCCCCCCATCCCTACTATAAGAGTCAATAAATAGTTGATTGTTCTCATATTCAGATTAATTGTTTATTATTAGACTTGTTGTTATCTCCTCACATCCCACCAAAGTCTTGTTCCAGCAATGTCACCGCCACCACCTAACAATGATACGGCTGCTTGCGTATTTTGGCTGTTATCGGAATATTCTGTCGTTGGGAACTTCAAGCGACTGATAAGTTCATTGCTCTTGACTTCATTCGTATAATTGTAAGAACTAATTCTTACAAAACCAGGATAGCCGGTACGACGCATTTCACTCCATGCCTCTTGTCCGTCTGGATAAAGAGCGAGCCATTTCTGAATCATAATACGTTCCAATTTGATTTCCTCACTCACGTCTTCTTCCCAGGCAATGCCTCTTTGAGAAAGAGAGCTGCTCACTGATGTTCCACGATTGGTTGTTGGATCGGTATATGTCTCTAATGGACGACTATCTTTATCAGCAATATAAGCATCCGCCCCAGTGGCACCTTTCGAGGAAAATGAAGTACGAATACCTTCTTCATAATATGTTTGTACAGTTTCCGAACCAAGACCGAGTCTTAGTTTCGCTTCTGCAAGCAAAAAATAAGCTTCTGCCGCATCCATCCATTGCATATTGCTATTTTCATCAAAATTAAGCCCTGATGCCGCCTCCTTATAAGCATCTTTTGATATTCCGGTCAAACCATTTCTTACACCATGATAACCGCCATTCTTTACTGTCGGCCGGAAATATCTGGAAAGACGCGGATCATTATAACCATTCAAATAACAATCCATCGTGGCTCCCATACGCATATCATGAAAACTCTCGCTCACTTCCCACAATGGATTAGTAAAGGTGAAAGAAGTCATTTGGTGAAGAATGGCTGAATCACTTGTAGAAGTCATCAAACCGTAGCTATGTCCAATGGCAGCAGCAGCTTCTTCTGTAGCTTTTGTCTTATCCACAAAAGAAATACGCATAGCCAAACGAAGGCGAAGCGTGTTGGCAAACTTAATCCATTTGGCTACGTTACCACTATAGATATAGTCATACTGTTCCATATAGTTAGCAGAGTTGGCATTACTATATTCTGTCAACACTTTAATAGCATCTTCCAATTCATCAAAAAACTGATAGTATACATCCTTTTGGCTATCATAGGGCACCTGAATAGAAGTACCGAACTTACTATAAGGTATAGGGCCGTACATATCAGTAATACGACTCATTCCTAAAACCTTTACAATAGTAGCCATCGCTCTTGCCGGAGATGATTCGTCCGTCTTTTCGACAATAGATTTCCACGGCTGCATGACATTAGTATATGCATCATTGAAAGGAGCATTATACCAATCACGATAGAGAGCATAGTGGTCATTATGATAAGTGGTGTAGCTATATGTGTTTATATTGGCGATATAGCTGGCAAAGATATCACCGGTTAGCATCTCCGTGATCTGGTATCTTCCGCCCAAACCTACACCATCCGCACTTTTACCTACGATAAATACCCCTTTTACCATTTGAGTAAAGTATGCACCAGTATTCAGGTTGTCATACGTCATCTGCTCTGGTGTCACTTCATTAGGATTGATATTCCACTTTTCAAACTGATCGGTGCAAGAAGTGAAAAGCAAACTTCCTGTAAGGAATGCACCGCTAATAAATTTTGTATATTTCAAAATCTGTTTCATCTTCAAAGTTCTTTAGAAGTTAAGTTTAACAGAGAAACCAAGGTTACGCAAACTCGGCAACATGAAATAATCCATACCGCTGAAATGAGTTCCGGTACTCGCAGTCAACTCCGGATCATAAGGAGCCTTACAATAGAACATAAAAAGATTACGTCCGGTAAATGCTACATTCATGCCTTTGATCCAAGGTACAAGTTTTGTGACAGGAACATCATATCCCAAAGAGAGTTCCGCAAGACGAATGTTAGTAGCACTATACACATACATAGAACCGGCACCTGTACCTACTGTCTGGTAATATTTTTGAGCAGCAGGAACCAAATAACCGTTAATCATCACACCACCGGCATCACGAGCATCAGCAGTAGCTTTCGATGTTCCATAAGAGTCCATCAAAGCTTGTGTCATAGATACACATACCCCGCCTACACGGGCATTAATCAAGAAGCCAAGTGTCAATCCTTTCCAACTGAAAGAGTTACGCCATCCCATTGTATATTTGGCTTGTGAATTTCCGGCATATATCCAACCATCTCCTCTTTCACCGGCATTTCCGTCAACAGATACCGTATTATTCACATAATCAACATCAATATATCCATGTTCATCAGTACGCAATGCAGTCACATAAAGATCGCCAACAGATCCACCCTCAAAAAGACGAGTTTTTACATTACCCACTCCGTCCAAATCTAACATATCTTGTTCTACCAACAAACCATCTTTTAATGTAGTAGGTTTCAATAGCTTCTTAATCTTGTTGCGATTGATCGTATAAGTAAGAGTTGAATTCCATTCCACGGGACCTAGTGCCTGACTAAGAGATAGACTTGCTTCAATACCTTTGTTATCTACCTGGCCACCATTAATGTAAATAGAAGAATATCCCGAAGAAGAAGGTAATGAAGGATTAAACAACTGATTGAAAGTTGATGTTTTATAAAGAGATACATTCAGTGCCAGCTTATCCCCCCAAAAACGTGACTGTAGACCAACTTCCCACGCTTTAGTACGCTCGGGTTTGATGTCCGAATTCGGATAAGTAGAAGTTGTACTAGGAGTCCCCGACTGATACGGATGAGTTTGATATGCAATGTAACGTGTAGGAGCATTACCTACTTCACTGTAAGAACCGCGTAATTTCAAAAATGTCAATACATCACTCCTAATAGGAAGCAGGTCTGTAAGAATAGCAGACAAACCGACAGAAGGATATGCCACCGACTTTGTTTCAGTCCAAGCTAACGCTGATGACCAGTCGATACGACCTGTCACATCAAGATAAAGTTTACTCTGCCAACCAAGTTGAGCAGTAGCAAAGATAGATTGCGTCTGATCGTGATAACCATCCTGATCGAATTCCGCATTCGACTGATTAAGATTCTTGAGTGTAAAGCTATTTGCTACAGAGTTAAGATCACCACCTACACTATAATACTGGTAATCAAGATCCTGAATACTTACACCGACTGTACCTGTCAAAGAAAAATCTCCAAAGTATTTATCAATATTCAACATCACATCACCATAAAGTTGGCGAGTTGAAGCATCTGCCTTATAATAGGCACCATACTTTTGTGCAAAAATAGCATCGGTAGAAGCCGAATATTTCTTCTCATAGATCGCAGAAGTATAGTCCATCTTAGCACGCGCTCCGAGAGTGATTCCTTTGGCAATATCATAGCTCAGGCCACCACTAACAAGGAAACGATTTTTATGATTGATAAAATTATCACGGTTAGTAATCCAGTATGGATTCTGCATGCCAAGTCCCATATTGCCCCAAGGCCAGTATTGTGTCTTGAAGCCACGGCTTTCATCATACATTTCAAACAACTGATAGGTTTCAAGACTATAGCTCGGTGACATCAGATAAGTAGCAACAATCGGATTGAAGTATTGACCTTGAGAAACCATGTTCTGTTCACGAACATTCATATAAGCAGCACTAAGGTCAAGACGCAATTTATCGTCCAGCATACTAGTCGTATTACGAATTGTGAAATTGTAACGGTCGAGTGTGTTGTTCTGTACAATTCCCTCCGCATTAGTGGCAGCCATAGAAAGGAAAGTCTGATTTTTCTCATTACCATTGCTAATAGTCAATGAATTTGTTTCATTCCAACCGGTTTGATAGAAGTCTAATGGATCGTATGTACTAGGTTGAGCAAGTTTCTGCCCCCAGCTTTGAAGTGAACCACTAGTGGCTCCATATGTACTCTGAAACTCTGGAGTTACAAACGGATTGTAAAATGAAGTGTTATTGGCGTAGCTTACACGTAATTTATCTTTCGTACCTTTCTTCGTGGTAATCATAATGACACCATTTGCAGCCTCACTTCCATAAAGAGCAGATGCAGCGGCACCACTGAGTACCGACATACTTTCAATGTCCTCGGGATTAATCATAGAGGCACCGTCACCCGACTGCCCCATACCAGTAAAATGATCCTTGGGTTGTGTCGTATCCAATGAAGGCATCGGAATACCATCGATCACGTATAGGGCATTGTTATTTCCGGAAAGAGATTTCGCTCCACGCATCACAACTTTAGCTCCACCGCCAATACCGGATGAGCTGGAATTGATAACAACACCTGCTATCTTACCGGACAAGCTGTTTACAAAGTTAGCATCCTTCACTCCTACTATTTCATCAGAAGATACTTCCTGCACATTATAAGAAAGTGCTTTCGCCTCTTTACGGATACCGAGAGCTGTGACAACAACCTCATTCAATTCTTGAGTCGCATCATCCAAGGTTACGTTCACGATATTCCCAGTCACAGGCACATCTTTAGATTGATAACCTACATAAGAAAACACAAGTACAGGAGACGTAGTCTGTGTAGCAAGTTTATAATTTCCGTCGATATCGGTAATGGTTCCGTTAGTGGTTCCTTTCTCCATAATAGAGACCCCAATCAGCGGTTCGCCATTCTTGTCTTTTACCGTACCTGCAACGGGTTTTGTTTTTTGTTGAGTTACTTTCGTTTCTTTAGCCGTCAGTACAATCTTATTATCCAATATTTTATATTCGACATTTGTACCTGCAAAGACCTGTTCCAACACCTGAAAAATATTTTTTTCGGAAGCTGAAACCGATACCCGGCGATTAAGGTTAAGATTCTTGCTATTTATAAAAAAGCTGAATCCAGATTCACGTTCAATCTTGTGCAGCACTTCTTCTATAGTACAATCGCTAACCCGTAAAGTGATAGAAGTTTTTTGCGCATATCCATCTGATGCATACGCTAGTCCGGCTGAACAAATAAGGAGTATAAATAGTAATTTCATAGCCAATGATATTTCCTTCAAGGTCCGTCTAATAGACTTTAATCCTCCAAGAAATTGGACGATACAATAATTTTGCATAAATTTGTAACGAGTTTTAATTAGAAAATTGGTAGTTATACTTGTCGGGAAACAAGTAGGTTCACAATTACTGAAGCTCATACGGGAGGATACGGCCAATATCATCCCGTATTTTTTTGGTTGCTAGGGATCTTTGTTTTTCATGGCAATAAGTTTTTGGGAATTAAGGTTTTTATCTTTTAGTACTAAATAAATATCTCTATCTTTATTTTCTCTTTACCGGCATCTGCGTTATTATTCAGATAACGCCAACGAACTTTCGAGGAGACACTGATAAAGTTAAGTACCTGTTCCAGATTCCGGTTGGTAAATGTTCCGGAGAATGAGTCGTCATGAGGCACATTCTCCTGTATGACAAATTCGGCATTGTATCTATCTGCCAAGATATCCAGTGCATCCCGTAATGACGTTTGATGGAAAATGATTTTGCCATCTTTCCACGAAAGTTCTCTCTCGCCGGAAGTCGTATAGAGCTCCGTCCTTCCATTCTGGGAATAATAGACCAGCTTCTGTCCAGGAGCCATCACAATATACTGCGGTTGTTGACTGGCGTTGTTGAATTCAAAATTAACTTTTCCCTCAACTAAAGTAGTAATTACCTCATCTGCTTCTTTGTATGCCTTTACATTGAATTTTGTACCTAGAACTTTTATGGCAGACTGGTGAGCGGTAGAAACTATAAACTGTTTTTCCGGATTTTTCCGGACATCAAAATAGGCTTCTCCATCAAGTTCCACAGTACGTGTACGGGAAGAAAAATGGCTCGGGAAAGTCAATGTACTTTTTCCATTTACCCATACTGTAGTTCCGTCAGCAAGTGTCACCAATGTACGTTGTCCGGCTGGCACGTAAACAGTCTGCATTTCCATATCCTCTTTTTGAAGAACCTGTATCATTGCATAACTTAATCCGAAAGCTACAACAAACACTGCTGCAATCCGCAAGATTCGTTGTGTAACAGGATGCAATGAAATTATCTTTTTTGTCCTCTTTGAGAATGCGCCTGTGTCTTGCCAGATGAATGCATCATAACTCTTACGAAGAGAAATGAATTCTTTAAGATTGGCTGCATCTGCATCAATCCATGCAGCAACGTCTTCCTTTTCCTTTTGGGATGCCTTGCCTGCAATATATTTTAATAGTAATTCCTTATCCATACAATAAATAATTTATGAGTAATGAGAATAGGGGTATTATTCTCCTTTCATTAAGAATACCACTCACTAAAGAGATTCCCTAGTAAGAAATGTGATTTTTTTTGTTATTGCTTAAAAAAAAATAGCAAGCAAGGAGGTATTTTCCTTCTTTTCAAATGAAAAAGAAAAGGAATGGAGCATAATCTTTTAGATTATCACGCAGTATTTTAACTGCTCTGCTGATATGATATTCTACTCCTTTTACACTAACGCCCAGTTCTTCGGCTATTTCTTTATGGGATTTTCCATCCAGTCGGTCACGGATGAAAGCAGTACGAGTTTTTTCCGGCATACTCTCCAGTAATGCGTGCACTTTTGCCCGTAATTCTTCTGATAATATTTCCTTCGGGTCACAAGCTTCCAATGTTGATATACGAATTTCCAACTCACGCTGTCCCTTATCAAGCAAAGTTTGAAAAACATTCTCCTGTGCTTGTATATGTTTCAGGTAATTGAGTGATTTGCTGCGAATATAAGTAATTAAGATCGCTTCAACACTTGGGATTTCCCGTTCTTTACTTAGTTCCCATAAATAGATAATAGCTTCTGACACAATATCTTCTGCTACTAAGTCATTATGGACATAGGACAAGGTAAATAGGAAGGCTTTCCTATAATAAGCAGTATATATCGAGTTGAAGTTGATTTGAGCCATTCGCCAGTATATCCATAAATATTAAATGCTGCAAAGAAATATATTTTACCTATAATAAGAAAACTTTTTAGAGAAAATTTAAATTTGGCTAAAATACCTTTTCTTGTAAAGAAGAAAAGAAATGCCTTGATTATAATATGCACGCCAACATCAATAAAAGAGGCCTGCTTACCAAAAGAATATTATCTTTTCAGTAAGCAGGCTTTCATTCATATTCAAAAATGCAAAGAGCAAAAACTCTCACAAATTTGTGTGTTCATCAATTGATAGCTATCGGAGCATCCAGCGTCTTAATGGTAATACTACCACCGGTTGTACCGTTGAGTCCTTTCGCAGCATCCTTTATTTTTCCGTCCTCCTGAATTTCGGTTCCATCCAACTTGTAATAAAGAGCCAATCCTTCCGATGTAGGATCTACACCAAGCATATTCTGCTTCAACTGATTCTCTGTACGGGCCACACTCCACACGCGTACTTCACTCATATAACCATTCAGCGGACGTTCCCCCCATTCGAAGCCGTTGATACGACCGATATAGAAACCAACATCCGAATTCGGATCAAAACCGTCAATGCCCCATTCTGAACCTGCCCATTTATCACCGTTCACATAAATACCTGTCTTTCCAGTAGGTTGTTCGTATGTAATAGCCACATGATACCAACGTTTGGACTCCAACGGCTTCGTCACATTGTATTTCTGTCGACCAGCTATTTCCAGACAATTGTAAGGGACTCCCGGATCATCTCCAATACGGAATTGCATTACACCCTCCGTTCCCATGATCGTATTGTTTCCTCCGAATGAATTGACATAAACCAATGCCTCATACGTAAACGAAGAGAAATAAGTACCTACCGGGAAACGTACCCTAATGTAGCTATCTTCATACCAAGAAGTATTGAACTGCCCCACCTTGGTAATCTTGATAGGTTTAGAGAGCAGGTAATAGGCAACGTTTGTTCCGAGAAGCGTATGCACGCCATCCGAATTCACCCGCACGGGTACCACATACACAATATCCGCTTACACTCCTATTATTCAGCAAAGAAAAAAGTTTCAGCAATGTTTCAGCAATAAAAAGAAAATCGCCTACAACTTTTTGATTTGCAGGCGATTAAAGGATTGCTCTTGTACTCGAAGCGGGACTTGAACCCGCACAGCCGCAATGGCCAAGGGATTTTAAGTCCCTCGTGTCTACCGATTCCACCATTCGAGCATCCTTTCAAAGAAGAGCGGAAAACGAGACTCGAACTCGCGACCCTAACCTTGGCAAGGTTATGCTCTACCAACTGAGCTATTTCCGCATTTTTTCAACGGGTGCAAAGATAAGTAGTTTACTTGTTTCTGCCAAATCTTTTCAGAGGAAAGTTTAAAAAACTATCCTCCGAAAGTTCATTTTATCTTCCAAGCAGTGCTTTCTCTGCTCTATCCATCCCGCAAAAGTTGAATCCATCGACCACTTGCTGCATCAATGCAGAGATCTCTGTATTACACAAATTGCCTATACTTCCTTCATGTGTATGATGTACTTCCTTACTATGCGAGAATTTACCTGCTTCAATATCCAGACCGACCTTTTTGTATGCATCGCGGAAAGGCATACCTTCGCGTGCCAAACGGTTCACTTCTTCCACACTGAAAATGAGCAGATATTTGTCATCATCCAAGATATGTTCATTTACCTTAATCTCGTTCATGATGTAAGTTGTCATCTGCAAACAGTCTTTCAATTCCTGGAAAGCCGGAAGAAAGACCTCTTTTATAATCTGCAAGTCACGGAAATAACCGGAAGGCAGATTGTTGGCAATCATCATGATTTGTTGGGGAAGCGATTGCAACTTATTACATTTGGCACGTGTCAATTCAAACACGTCCGGATTCTTCTTATGAGGCATAATACTGGAACCCGTAGTACAATCATCGGGCAACTTCACAAATCCGAAGTTCTGGCTGTTGAACATACAAGCGTCAAAAGCTAATTTGGAGATTGTTCCGGCAATCGTGGCCAACGCAAACGCAACATTACGTTCCATCTTGCCACGTCCCATCTGGGCATATACCACATTATAATTCATAGAGTCAAAACCGAGCAACTCAGTTGTCATCGTCCGGTTCAACGGAAACGAAGAACCATATCCGGCAGCAGAACCTAACGGATTACGGTTGCACATCTTAAATGCAGCCTGCAGAAACAGCATATCATCCACCAGGCTTTCGGCGTAAGCACCGAACCATAGTCCGAAAGAAGAGGGCATGGCAATCTGCAGATGTGTATATCCCGGCATTAAAACATTTTTATAACGTTCGCTCTGGCAAATCAATACATGGAAAAGCTGCTCTACCGCTTCGGCTATTTCTCTGACTTGCGTGCGGGTAAAGAGTTTAAGATCCAACAGTACCTGGTCGTTACGCGAACGGCCGCTATGAATTTTCTTTCCTATATCTCCCAAACGACGAGTCAGCATCAACTCCACCTGCGAATGTACGTCTTCCACACCATCTTCTATCACGAATTCACCTTTCTCCGCTGAAGCATAAATATTTTTCAGTTCAGCCAGCAACTGCTCCAGTTCTTCTTTCGTCAGCAAACCGATACTTTCGAGCATTGTGATGTGCGCCATAGAGCCGAGCACATCATGCTTGGCCAGATAAAGATCCATTTCACGATCGCGTCCCACCGTAAAGCGTTCGATGTCCTTATTTACCTGCACGGATTTCTCCCAAAGTTTCTGTGCCATACCAATTAATACTTGAATTAATAATTTATAATCGACAGCATTTCAACCATCTTCTCCAAACCTTCCTGGAGGGGCTTCTGCACCATCGCTTTCATAAACGGATTGATATCCATCCCGATAGTAACCTTTACTTTGCATTCTTCCTCACCGGTCGCCACTAATTGAATCCACATATTAAAAGGAAGCGGTGAGTTGGTTGTCTCCAACTTCACACATTTAGAAGGTTCACGTTCAACGATTTGCAATGTCAGCTTTCCAACAGGAGAAACACTAAAACTCAACGTATCCGAATCAAAACTCAAATCCTGTACCTTATCTTGCGGCAAACGGTCTTTAATGGCTTCCAGATTACTCAAATCCGAAAGCTTGTTATACACTCGTTCCTGGCTGTAAGGTATCACCTTGACACTACTCTCAAATTTAGTCATAATATTCTATTTGTATAAAAACAAAAAAAGAACTATCCGGGCAAATATTGTCCGAAGAGTTCTTTTACTGACATATATTTAATCAAAAAAAGTCTTATTTACCAGCATCCCAATGAGCAGGGTCTTTACGCCATTCGTTCAGTGTCTGGATATCTTCTTTTTCAATGTAACCTGTACGAAGAGCAACATCAAGCACGGCCTCATAATTGGTCAATGTCACCAAAGTCACTTTAGCGTTCTTGAATGCTTCTTCAGCAACCGGGAAGCCATACGTATAAGCCGCAACCATACCAATTACTTCACAGCCATCGCGACGAATCGCCTCTACAGCCTTCAAACTACTGCCGCCGGTAGATATCAAATCTTCTATTACTACTACTTTCATACCCGGACGAAGTTCACCTTCGATTAGGTTCTCCAATCCATGGTCTTTCGGGGTAGAACGAACATATACGAACGGTAAATTCAATGCATCAGCAACCAAAGCTCCTTGAGGAATAGCACCAGTCGCCACACCTGCAATCGCATCCACCTGTCCGAATCGTTCCAATATCAGACGTGTAATTTCAATCTTCACAAAATTACGAAGAGAAGGATAGGACAGAGTTTTACGGTTGTCACAGTAAAAGGGGGATTTCCATCCAGAAGCCCAAGTGAAAGGGTTAGCAGGTTGAAGTTTAATAGCTTTAATCTTCAACAGTTTCTCCGCAAATAGTCTCTCTAAGTTTTTCATAACTAAACTAACTATTAATTATTTGCCGCAAAAGTACAGAAATAGAACGAGAATAAAAAGAAGAATCCGTTTATTTTTTACTCCACCTGCTCCTCTTCATCGGGAACATCGATACAACGCCTGATATCTTTCAGTTCAAACCCACGACTCATAGCGAACCGCATCAGCTTTCCATTCAGTTCATATTCATCCTGCGCATGGACACTTTTTTTCTTGGAGGCCAGCAGTCCACGAAGGACAGCAAGATATTCCTCCTCATCAATCTCATTCAGATAACGCCATGCTATGTCGGATGGAATCTTCTTCATATAGAGTCCTTGCGCTATTTTCATCTTCCCCCACTTGGCAAAACGGAATTTATCATTCACAAAAGCCCTGCAGAAACGCTCGTCATCAATGAACTTTTCTGATTCCAACCGGTCAAGAATACGCGCTATAGTGTCATAGGCTATCCCCCAACGTTGTAACTTCTCATTTATTTCTGCCCGGCAATGCTCGGCAGTAGAGCAATAGGAGGCTACACGACTTAAAGCCTCTTCGTCTGTTAATTGTGCACTCATCGGTTAGCTGTAACTATTCTATCTTTTCCAAATATGTCTTTTATAACACGAATATCACGATATTGGTTCATTTCAAGCATATATGCTATTTCCCGGCCAAACGCCCGGTTGATTTCAAAATAAAGTTTTCCTTCCGGCAGAAGTAACTCACGCCCCAGAGCGGCAATCCTGCGATAAAACCGCAACGGGTCGTCATCGGGAACAAACAAAGCCAGTGCCGGTTCCCAATCGAGCACATTAGCTTCCATTTCATCTTTCTCCGCCTCAGTGACATAAGGAGGGTTGCTTACAATGACATCAAACGACGGTGACTTTTCCCAATCGTCAGATAAAACATCCCTTTGCCGAAACAGCACTCGGGATTCCAGTTCTTCGTTGTTTGTCCGAGCTATCGCTAATGCCTCTTCCGAAATATCCCAAGCTTCCACGTCGGCATCCGGAAGTCTCTTATCCAGAGAAATTGCAATGCATCCGCTTCCCGTACCTATATCTAATAGGTGATGTGCCCCCGGATTCTCATTGACGACCCAATCTACCAACTCCGCAGTTTCCGGACGGGGAATCAGCACCCCCGGAGCTACCTTGAACTTCCTCCCACCAAATTCCGCAAAGCCGCGAATGTACTGTATCGGCTCATTTTTCTGTAAACGGAATATAATGTTTTCTAATTCACGCTCTTTGCATTCGGATAAAATCATATCTTTGCCCAAGTAAATATCGAGCGGATCGAACCCGAGCATATCGCAACAAATCATCATCGTAAGAGCTTTAAGCTCTTCCGGCGGATAGATATCACGCAGAGATTGGCGAATGCGGGTGGAGATACGATTCATACATTTACAGTTTCGGAGTGCAAAAGTAAGAATAATATAGCGAAGAGTACCAAAATGGAAGAAGAAAAATACATGAGACGTTGTATTGAGCTCGCAAAGAACGGGTTATGCAACGTAGCTCCCAATCCGATGGTAGGGGCTGTTATCGTATGCGACGGGCGCATTATCGGTGAAGGTTATCATGTCCGTTGCGGAGAAGCGCATGCCGAAGTCAATGCAATCCGCTCCGTCAAGGATGAGTCTTTATTGAAACGTTCGACAATCTATGTCAGCCTGGAGCCTTGTTCCCACTATGGTAAAACACCTCCCTGTGCAGACTTGATCATCGAAAAACAGATTCCGCGTATCGTCATTGGTTGCCGGGATCCCTTTTCCAAAGTAGCCGGACGAGGAATTCAGAAACTACAGAATGCCGGACGGGAAGTTATAGTCGGTGTGCTGGAAGAAGAATGCCTGCATCTGATCCGCCGTTTTATCACTTTCAACACGCTCCGCCGACCTTTTATTACTCTTAAGTGGGCTGAATCGGCCGACCGATTCATTGACATAGAGCGAATTGATGGGAATCCTGTCCTTCTCTCCTCCCCTCTTACGTCAATGTTGGTACATAAAAAAAGAGCGGAGAATACAGCTATTATGGTAGGAAGACGGACAGCCTTGCTGGATAATCCCTCTCTGACGGTACGCAACTGGTATGGACGTAACCCTATACGTATTGTTTTAGACCGCAACCTTTCTCTTCCGAATGATTTGCAAATATTCAACGGAGAGGTCCCGACATTAGTTTTCACAGAGAAAGAACATCCGGAAGAAAAGAGCGTCAGCTATATAACTATTGATTTTGGTCATAACCCTCTGAAGCTGATTATGGAAGAGTTATATCAACGAAATATACAATCATTGTTGGTAGAAGGCGGAAGCCAACTGCTGCAATCATTCATTGACAATGAATTATGGGATGAAGCCTATATAGAGAAGTGCCCCAAGCGGTTATACTCCGGTGTTAAAGCACCTGAAATAAGCAATAATTTTAGTTACTCGACCAAAGAACACTTCGGAAGACAAATTTGGTATTATGTTCATCGGATTTAGCTAAAATAGTCCTATTCAGGGAGTTTTACGTCGATAAAAACAGTGTTATTATCTATAATTTTATATAAAACTTACCTGTAATGTTCATTATCGGGAAAAATGTTTCTATTTTTGCAACTTGTAAATAAACACAATCTTTCAAATGAGAATAAAGTTTTTATCATTCATTGCGAGTTTTTTCATGGTGTCATTCGTTATAACGTCATGCCTTGATGACGATAATGACATAGAATATAGCCCAGATGCAACTATACATGCATTTGAACTTGATACAATATATGGGATATCCTACAAGTTCACTATTGACCAACAAAATGGCCTTATCTATAATCAGGATTCACTCCCTGTTCACGCAGATACTATTATTGACAAAATCTTGATTAAGACGCTGACAACAGCTTCAGGCGTCATCACCATGAAAGACAAAGAAGGAAGAGACTCTATTATCAATATTAACGATTCACTAGACCTTCGTAAAAAATTAGAAATCAAGGTATGGTCTACTGAGGCACTGGCAGGAATAGCCCCTAACAAAGTAAAGCCATATATTATTGAGGTCAGAGTACACAAACATGATCCGGATTCTTTAAGCTGGGGATATGTCGGGGAAATAGGTGATGAGATTAAAGGAGCACAGAAAACCATTAAATTTAAAGATGAATATTTCACCTATTCTATGGATGGGTCAAGTGTAAAAGTACATAGCAGTAGTGACTTATCTAATTGGAATTTGCAAAATGCAACGGGATTAGCAACTCTTCCTAACTCCATATTACCCTTAGAGAAGATTATATTGGCTACCGCAAATAATAAGGTGTATGAATCTACCGACGGTATAGCATGGACAGAATCAAATAAATTTTCAGGTGAAGTAAATACATTTATTTCAGCAATACCCATTGAGAATGACAATAGACAAACCGAAGAAGAGAAGTACATTCAACAAGCCACTTATCTCAAGACAGAAGATAACGTACGTTATTTGTATTCCATTTTAGAATCGGAACTAGGGATAGGAAATGCTGAAACTAAGATACAAGCAGCCGGTGAAAATTTCCCAACAAAGAACATTTCATACACAACTTTCAAAAAAGGAGGACAATATCAGAATGTTATAATAGGTGAACATGATGAATCTATCAAAATAACGGTTGGCGATAAAGAAATTCCAGTCAGCATAGCATGGGGATACAATGGAACAACATGGGCTGAGTTGGGAACTACTTCAACGGTTGCTTATTGTCCGGAGTTCAAGAATCCGACTATTATTTATTACAATAACCTTCTTTATACTTTTGGTGACAAGTTTGAATCCATCTATGTTTCAAAGAATGAAGGAATTGCTTGGCAAAAAGCGGACAAAAAGTTCTCATTCCCTTATCAGGATTGGAGTGACCCCGAGTTCAAACCAACAATAGAAAAACCGGAATTCATGGGAAGAACTAATTACTCCGTAGTACAAGACACAAAGAATGACTACATTTACTTCTTATTCAGTAAGGGAGATGTTTTACTCGAAGAAGGTGAGAATACACATCCTTATAGTCATGATTCAGAAATCTGGCGTGCACGCTTAAACCAATTATGGTTTGATAAGAGTCCCAAGCATGCAGGTCAATAATAAACGCATACGTTTAAAACAGAAAAATGTCCTATATAGAGCAAATAGACAAAACTCGGATACCCCAACACGTAGCCATCATCATGGATGGTAACGGAAGATGGGCAAAGCAACGGGGAAAAGAACGTACTTACGGTCACCATGCAGGCGCAGAAACGGTACAGAGAATTACCGAAGATGCAGCCCGTCTGGGAATCAAGTACCTCACTTTGTATACTTTCTCCACCGAGAACTGGAGTCGTCCGCAAGAGGAAGTTACGGCACTGATGAATCTATTGCTGGATTCTATTAAGGAAGAGACATTGATGAAAAACAATCTCCGCTTCAATGTAATCGGTGACTTAAAGAAATTGCCGGTTGAAGTCCAGGATAGTTTAACATCATGCATAGATCATTCCGCAAAAAACACGGGAATGTGTCTAGTGTTGGCACTTAGCTACTCTTCACGCTGGGAAATAACCGAAGCAGTCCGACAAATAGCTACGAAGATTAAAGAAGGAGATTTATCTCCTGAACAGATAACAGACGAATGCATCGCATCACATCTGAATACTAATTTTATGCCCGATCCGGATTTATTAATCCGCACGGGAGGCGAAATCCGACTAAGCAATTACCTGCTATGGCAATGTGCTTATTCGGAACTTTATTTTTGCGACATCTTTTGGCCGGATTTCGACAAAGAAGAACTCTATAAAGCCGTTTGCGAATATCAACAGCGGGAACGACGATTCGGCAAGACCAGTGAACAAATCAGCTAATATAACTCGAAACATCAAATTATAACATAAATGCATTATCGTATTTCCTTTATATTCATAACGTTTATCTGCCTGTTCAGTTTTGCAACAACAGGTATTGCGCAAAATGCCAACACTGATGAAGACTCGAAACCTGTTATCTTATACTCTGGAACACCCAAAAAGTATGAGATAGCGGATATCAAGGTCGAAGGCGTGAAGAATTATGAAGACTATGTATTGATTGGACTATCCGGACTGTCGGTAGGACAAACAATTACTGTGCCGGGTGACGAAATCACCGGAGCAATCAAACGTTATTGGCGTCATGGCTTGTTCTCAAACGTACAAATCACAGCCGAAAAGATAGAAGGCAACAAAATCTGGTTAAAAATCAGTCTGACACAGCGTCCCCGAATCTCTGAGGTACGCTATCATGGCGTTAAGAAGTCAGAGCGTACCGATTTGGAAGGTAAGTTGGGAATGGTGAAGGGTATGCAGATTACACCGAATACCGTAGACCGGGCCAAAACATTGATTAAGCGTTATTTTGACGATAAAGGTTTTAAGAATGCAGAAGTTATCATCGCACAAAAAGATGATCCCTCCAGCGAGAACCAAGTAATTGTGGACATCGACATTGACAAGAAAGAGAAAGTAAAAGTTCACGAAATCAAAATTGTTGGAAATACGGCAATCAAAGCTTCCAAGCTGAAACGAGTAATGAAGAAAACCAATGAAAAAGGGAAACTTCGCAACTTGTTCCGCACGAAGAAATTCGTACCGGAAAACTACGAAGCGGATAAGCAACTCATCATCGACAAATATAATGAGCTAGGTTATCGTGATGCAGTTATCAGAAAAGACAGTATCTCACAATACGACGAGAAAACAGTTAATGTTTATCTCGATATCGAGGAAGGTCAGAAATACTATCTCCGTAACGTGACTTGGGTGGGTAACACGCTGTATCCTTCAGAACAGTTGGACTTCCTTCTGCGTATGAAAAAAGGAGATGTGTACAACCAGAAGTTGCTGAACGAACGTATCTCTACAGATGATGACGCTATCGGTAACTTATACTACAATAACGGTTATCTGTTCTACAACCTCGATCCGGTAGAAGTAAACATTGTAGGCGACTCTATCGACCTGGAAATGAGAATCTATGAAGGCCGTCAGGCTACTATCAATAAGATCAACATCAGCGGTAACGACCGTCTGTATGAAAATGTAGTCCGTCGTGAACTTCGTATCCGTCCGGGGCAGTTGTTCAGCAAAGAAGACTTGATGCGTTCTTTGCGTGAAATCCAGCAGATGGGACACTTTGACCCCGAAAAACTTCAGCCGGATATTCAACCGGACCCGATGAACGGAACGGTTGACATAGGCCTGCCGTTGACTTCCAAAGCCAATGACCAGGTGGAATTCTCTGCCGGTTGGGGACAAACAGGTATTATCGGTAAACTGAGTCTGAAGTTCACAAATTTCTCTGTTGCCAACTTACTGCATCCGGGTGAGAATTATCGCGGTATCCTGCCGCAAGGTGACGGACAGACACTGACTATCAGCGGACAGACGAATGCCAAATACTACCAATCATACAGTATTTCATTCTTCGATCCTTGGTTTGGCGGCAAACGCCCGAACTCATTCTCTGTTTCGGCGTTCTTCTCCGTACAGACAGATATCAGTAGCCGTTACTACAACTCCAGCTACTTTAACAACTACTATAACAGTATGTATAGCGGTTATGGCGGTTATGGTATGTACAACTATGGCAATTACAATAACTACGAGAACTATTATGACCCCGATAAATCGATCAAGATGTGGGGACTTTCCGTTGGTTGGGGTAAACGTCTGAAATGGCCGGATGACTATTTCACCCTTTCTGCCGAGTTGGCTTATCAACGTTACAACTTGAAAGACTGGCAGTACTTCCCGGTAACAAACGGTAAATGTAATGACCTCAGCCTTTCACTGACTTTGGCACGTAACTCTATTGACAACCCAATCTTCCCGCGTTCGGGTTCGGATTTCTCATTGTCAGTGCAGTTCACACCGCCTTACTCATTAATGGACGGCAAAGACTATAAAGGATATTACAGCAATCCTGAAACCGGAACCATTACTCAAGACAATATGAACAAGCTTCATAAATGGGTAGAATACCACAAATGGAAATTCAAAGGCAAAACATACACTCCGTTGATGGACCCGGTTGCACATCCGAAATGTCTTGTATTGATGACCCGTACGGAATTCGGCTTGTTGGGACACTACAACGAGTTCAAAAAGTCACCGTTTGGTACATTTGACGTTGGTGGTGACGGTATGACCGGTTATTCAACTTATGCAACCGAAAGTATTGCCTTACGTGGTTACGAAAACAGTTCATTGACACCATACGGTTCGGAAGGTTACGCTTATGCACGTCTCGGCATTGAATTAAGATATCCGCTCATGCTGGAAACAAGTACTAACATTTATGTGTTAGGTTTCTTGGAAGCCGGTAATGCTTGGCATGATATCAAGAAATTCAATCCGTTCGACTTGAAACGTTCCGCCGGTGTCGGTGTTCGTATCTTCCTGCCGATGATTGGTATGATGGGTATTGACTGGGGTTACGGTTTCGACCAAGTATTAGGTTCTAAACAATATGGAGGAAGCCAATTCCACTTTATCTTAGGACAAGAATTCTAATGTATCACCAAAAACTAAACGTTATGAGAAAGTCTGTTCTATTAATCATGATGCTGGTTGCCGTCAGCATGGCAGCCAACGCACAAAAATTTGCACTGATCGATACGGAATATATCATGAAAAATATTCCGACCGCTCAAAGCGCTAACGAGCAAATGCAACAAGCTACGAAAAAATACCAGAGCGAAGTAGAAGCTTTGGCAAAAGAAGCTCAGAAGATGTTTCAGGATTATCAAGCGAAATCCTCCACTCTCTCTGCCGCTCAAAAGACAAAGAAAGAAGATGAAATCGTAGCCAAAGAAAAAGCGGCTGCTGAGTTGAAGCGCAACTATTTCGGTCCGGAAGGTGAATTGGCCAAGATGAGAGACAAGCTGATCACTCCAATTCAGGATGATATTTACGAAGCGGTAAAAGCCATTTCACAACAATATGGATATGATCTGGTAGTCGACAGGGCCTCTGCGACAGGCATCATTTTTGCCAATCCGCGTATCGATATTAGCGATGAAATACTAAGAAAACTAGGATATTCAAATTAATTTCATACATTTGCATCCGGAAATAACTAAAAATCATTCAAATAAATTATAGAACTATGCTTAAAAAAATTGCACTTGTAATGTTGCTTGCACTCCCAATGGGTGTATTTGCACAGAATCTGAAATTCGGTCATATTAATGCGCAGGAGATTATCACTGTAATGCCGGAATTTACGAAGGCACAAAATGATATCCAGACATTAGAAAAACAACTGACTGCCGAACTTCAAAGAACTCAGGAAGAATTCAACAAAAAATATCAGGAATTCCAACAGGCTATGGCCAAAGACTCTCTTCCGGCTAACATCGCTGAAAGAAGACAAAAAGAGTTGCAGGACATGATGCAGAGACAGGAACAATTCCAGCAAGACGCTCAGCAGCAGATGCAGAAAGCTCAGACTGACGCAATGGCTCCTATCTACAAGAAACTGGATGATGCCATCAAAGCAGTAGGTGCTGCTGAAGGTGTTATCTATATCTTCGACCTTGCTAGAACTTCAATACCTTACGTAAACGAAGCGCAAAGTATCAACCTGACTAATAAGGTGAAAGCAAATCTTGGAATCAAATAAAAGAGAGTTCCAAGAAGCGAAAATATAAAAAAGGGAACGAGAAAGAAGATTAATCTTCTTTCTCGTTCCCTTTTTTTGGCGTACATTTGCGTACATAAATACTGTATGTCATGAATCAACATTTATCCCATGCTCCCGGTCCTATCGGAGTATTTGACTCCGGCTATGGCGGACTGACCATCTTAGATAAAATAAGAGAGGTACTTCCGGAATACGATTACATTTATCTGGGAGACAATGCCCGTGCTCCATACGGGACACGTTCTTTTGAGGTCGTATACGAGTTTACCCGGCAAGCCGTAAGCAAACTGTTCGACATGGGGTGTCATCTGGTCATATTAGCGTGTAACACTGCGTCAGCCAAAGCTTTGCGTAGCATTCAAATGAACGATCTTCCCAATATAGATCCGGCTCGCCGCGTACTCGGAGTAATCCGTCCTACAGTGGAATGTATCGGAAATATCACCCAAAACCAGCATATCGGCATATTAGCTACAGCGGGTACTGTAAAGTCCGAATCTTATCCGTTGGAGATACATAAATTATTTCCGGATATCCGGGTGAGCGGAGTAGCGTGTCCGATGTGGGTATCGTTGGTGGAAAACAATGAATCACAAAACGAAGGAACTGATTACTTTATCCGTAAATACATAGACCAACTACTGACAAAAGACCCGCAAATAGACACCGTGATTCTCGGATGCACGCACTTTCCCATACTCCTACCTAAAATCCGGCAATACATTCCGGAACATATCAGCGTGATTTCGCAAGGCGAATATGTAGCCCAAAGCCTGAAAGACTATTTGAGGAGACATCCGGAAATGGACGCGAAATGTACGAAAAACGGGAACTGCTCGTTTTACACGACAGAGGCGGAAGAGAAGTTCACTGAATCAGCTTCCACCTTCCTCCAACAGCAAATCCGTGTTAAACACATCACGCTTGAATAAATTTTAATTGAAGGATAACCATTTGTCTTTCTTTTTTTGTTATATTTGTAGATAGCAACCCTTAATATATAAGATCATGAAAGAAAAGGATTATAGCAAGTCAATAGAGGTGTTCTCCGGCTCCCCGTGGGAAGCTGAAATCATCAAGGGTTTATTGGAAAGCAATGACATTCGTTGCGTTGTCAAAGACGGTATTATGGGAACGCTAGCCCCCTATATCGCTCCTGCTGTCTCTATCCTTGTCACAGAGGAGGAATATGAGGCCGCCACAGAGCTTATCAGAGCCCGGGACGAGAAAGATAGCGACTGATACGGTCGAGTCCTTCCTTGATATTCTCCAACGAGTTGGCATAGGAGAAACGCACGTATCCTTCCCCTCCTGTACCAAAGTCCACTCCGGGAGTAATACCGACATGCGCATGCTCGAGTACATCGAATGCAAAGCGATAAGAGTCGGCAGTAAATTTGCGTGCATCAGCGAAAATATAAAATGCCCCTTGAGGTTCCACCTTAATCTCAAATCCGATCTCACGAAGACGGGCAATCATATATTTCCGACGCTCATCATAGACCTGCCTCATACGTTCCACATCCGAATCCGCCTGCCGTAAAGCTGCAATTCCCGCCTGCTGGGCAACACTGGATGCGCAGATAAACAGATTCTGTTGCAACTTCTGCAATGAACGCATATAAGATTTCGGTGCGATGAGATACCCCAACCTCAGTCCGGTCATGGCAAACCGTTTGGAAAATCCATTCAGCACAAATGCTTGATCCGTGTATTCGAGAATACTATGTGCACGCCCTTCATACACCAGGCCATGATAAATTTCGTCTGAAATGACAGGAACTCCCAAAGCCGCTACTTCTTTCAAGAAACTTTCTTCCAATAACATCCCCGTCGGGTTCATAGGTGAGTTGATAAAAATAGCGGCAGTATGCTGATTCACACATTTGCGGATAGCTTCTATATCATATTGCAATCCTTTCTCTTCGGACAACGGCACCAAAACAGGTTTGGCTTGAGCCGCCAGCACAAAGTTCCGATAGCAGGCATATCCCGGATTGGAAAGAACCACTTCACTCTCCGAATTGCAAAGCAACATCAAGGCAAGAAGAATAGAGGGGGAAGAGCCGGAAGTCACGATGATACAGTCCGGATCAACCGCCACTCCATATTCTCTCTGATAAAAAGCTGTAATTTCCCGACGTAACTCAGGGTCTCCCAAAGAATGGGTGTAATGAGTCAAATGCCGATCGTAAGCAGCTTTCGCCGCCTCTGCTACACAAGACGGCACGTCAAAATCGGGCTCACCTACTTCTAAATGAATAATGTCAATGCCTTGTTTCTGTAACTCGTTTGCCCGTTCCAACACATCCATTACGATGAAGGAGGTCATCTGTTCTACTTGCGGATTTGTATGTTTCATTGTTTTTCTTTTCTCTATCCGGCTGCAAAGATAATTCTTTTTAGGCTGTTTTGGTAACATATCGACAAAAAGCTCTATATTTGTGCTTTCAAATCGTTAGCAAAGATGAAACAGGAATTTACACGAATCGCAGTAAAAGTGGGTAGTAATGTTTTGGCACGCCGAGACGGAACATTGGACGTAACCCGTATGTCTGCACTTGTTGACCAAATAGCAGAACTACATAAATCCGGTGTAGAAATCATCCTTATTTCTTCTGGAGCCGTTGCATCCGGACGTAGCGAGGTACATCCGCAGAAGAAACTCGATAGTGTAGACCAGCGACAATTATTCTCTGCCGTAGGGCAAGCCAAACTGATCAACCGTTATTACGAACTTTTCCGTGAGCACGGAATTACCGTCGGACAAGTGCTGACTACGAAAGAAAGTTTCAGTACGCGCCGCCATTACCTGAATCAGAAAAACTGTATGACGGTAATGCTTGAAAACAATGTGATTCCTATCGTCAACGAGAATGATACTATCTCCGTAAGTGAACTCATGTTCACGGACAACGACGAATTGTCCGGACTCATAGCTTCTATGATGGATGCGCAGACACTTATCATTTTAAGCAACATCGACGGAATCTATAACGGCTCTCCGTCCGATCCCGATTCTTCCGTTATTCGGGAAATCGGTCATGGGAAAGATCTATCCAACTATATTCAAGCAAGCAAGTCCAGCTTCGGGCGAGGAGGTATGCTGACGAAAACAAATATCGCCCGCAAAGTTGCTGATGAAGGAATTACGGTTATCATCGCCAATGGTAAACGTGACAACATCTTGGTAGACTTGTTAGAACACCCCGAAAGCACTCTTTGCACCCGCTTCATTCCTTCTTGCGAACCGGTATCCAGTATCAAGAAGTGGATTGCGCATAGTGAAGGCTTTGCCAAAGGAGAAATTCACATCAACGAATGTGCCACTGAGGTACTCAGTTCGGAGAAAGCAGTCAGTATTCTCCCGATAGGTATCACTCATATCGAAGGAGAATTTGAAAAAGACGATATTGTCCGTATCATAGACTTTCAAGGAAACCAAGTGGGTGTAGGAAAAGCAAACTGTGACTCCCAGCAAGCCAAAGAGGTTATCGGAAAACATGGAAAGAAGCCTGTTGTACACTATGATTATTTATATATTGAATAATAATCGCGTTTAAATACTCAACATGATGAGATATTTTCTCATCACAATAAAAATATACACTCCAAAGGTTATTACAATTATAACCTAGACACAACATTTATTTCTGTTTTCAACAGGTTTTATTCACATCATTCACTATATTTGCATTGTTTATCTTTCTATTTAATGCAAAAAAGGAGCAAATGACTACAAATTTAAACAGAACCTTTGCTGCCGTACAGGCAGCAAGCCGAGAATTGGCTTTACTGAACGATGATACCATCAATCAGATTTTAAATGCAGTGGCCGATGCGGCAATTGCAAAAGCACCGTTCATTCTTGCAGAGAATGAAAAGGATCTTGCACGGATGGGCCCAAATGATCCGAAGTACGACCGGTTGAAATTGACGGAAGAGCGTTTGAAAGGTATCGCAGCAGATACACGCAATGTAGCTACGCTCCCCTCTCCTTTAGGCAAAATACTGAAAGAGACTGTGCGCCCCAACGGGATGAAGCTGACAAAAATCAGTGTTCCTTTCGGTGTCATAGGAATAATCTATGAGGCACGCCCCAATGTCAGTTTTGATGTATTCTCTCTTTGTCTGAAAAGTGGAAATGCTTGCATATTAAAAGGAGGAAGCGATGCCGACTGTTCCAATCGTGCCATCATCAGCGTGATTCACGAAGTACTGGGAAGTTTTAATATAAATCCGCATATCGTAGAACTGTTACCAGCCGACAGGGAAGCAACAGCCGCATTGCTAAATGCTGTAGGTTATGTTGATCTGATTATTCCCAGAGGTAGCAGTAATTTAATCAATTTTGTACGCAATAATGCCAAAATACCGGTCATTGAGACAGGAGCAGGCATTTGCCACACTTACTTTGACGAGTTCGGAGAGGTAAAGAAAGGAGCAGATATTATCCACAATGCCAAGACGCGCAGAGTCAGCGTATGCAACGCATTGGATTGCGTCATTGTGCATGAGAAAAGACTGGTCGACCTTCCCAAACTCTGCGAGAAGCTGAAAGACAGCCACGTAATTATCTATGCCGACCCACAAGCTTACCAAGCATTGGAAGGCCACTACCCTGCAGAGCTCTTACAATCTGCAACAAATGAAAGTTTCGGAACAGAGTTCCTTGATTACAAAATGGCCGTCAAAACGGTCAGAAGTTTTGAAGACGCACTGGGACACATCCAGGAAAACAGTTCCAAGCATAGTGAATGCATCGTTACGGAGAACAAGGAGCGTGCAGCCTTGTTTATCAAGATAGTGGATGCAGCCTGTGTGTACACCAATGTATCTACCGCCTTCACTGACGGCGCACAATTCGGTTTGGGAGCAGAAATAGGTATCAGCACGCAGAAGCTGCACGCACGCGGCCCGATGGGACTGGAAGAAATCACTTCTTACAAATGGGTTATCGAAGGCGACGGACAGACAAGATGGTGAGAAATACAATAAGATAATAACGAATAAATAATAGATAAGATGAAGAAATTTACTTGTGTACAGGACATTGGCAACTTGAAATCGGCCATTGAAGAAGCATTTGAGATTAAGAAGGACCGCTTCAAATATGTAGAACTTGGAAAGAACAAGACATTGATGATGATCTTCTTCAACTCCAGTCTGCGCACCCGCCTCAGCACACAGAAAGCCGCGCTTAATCTGGGAATGAATGTAATGGTACTTGACATCAATCAAGGTGCCTGGAAGTTGGAAACGGAACGTGGTGTAATTATGGACGGAGACAAACCGGAACATTTGCTGGAAGCGATCCCTGTAATGGGCTGCTATTGCGATGTAATCGGAGTGCGTTCTTTTGCACGCTTCGAAGACCGTGATTTCGATTATCAAGAGACAATCTTAAATCAATTTATTCAATATTCCGGTCGTCCGGTTTTCTCGATGGAGGCAGCAACCCGCCATCCGCTACAAAGTTTCGCTGACCTAATCACTATCGAGGAATACAAGAAAACAGCACGTCCCAAAGTAGTCATGACTTGGGCACCGCATCCCCGTCCATTGCCGCAAGCCGTTCCTAACTCTTTTGCAGAATGGATGAACGCCACAGATTACGAATTTGTCATCACCCATCCAGAAGGATACGAGCTGGATCCCCAATTCGTGGGTAACGCCAAAGTTGAGTACGACCAGATGAAAGCGTTCGAAGGAGCGGATTTCATATATGCAAAGAACTGGGCAGCCTATGCGGGGGATAACTACGGACAGATATTGAGTAAGGATCGTGACTGGACAGTTAGCGACCGTCAAATGGCGGTGACCAACAATGCTTATTTCATGCATTGCCTGCCGGTTCGTAGAAATATGATTGTGACAGACGACGTGATTGAAAGTCCGCAATCAATTGTCATTCCGGAAGCGGCCAACCGTGAAATCTCGGCAACCGTCGTTCTGAAGAGACTATTGGAAGGATTGAAATAACAGAAATGTCATAAAGACAATCTTTCAATACAGCTATTAAAGAGAATACTCCTCGACAAGAAAAGATAGCATCAAAACGCAAATTATCGCAGATTATTTCAATTATATTGATAGGTTAATCAACAACTCATTAAATTATTTCTGCGATAATTTGCGTTAATCTGCGTTTTATCATTCATTATGACACTCTCTTCTTGCATCACTTTTCTATTTCCTTACCAGCTTCCTGCCAGGAATTAAATCCTTTATCAAGCTCAAAGACTTTATATCCTTTCTTACTCAAAATAGCCGCTGCCTTCTTACTGCGCTTTCCACTACGGCAGTATACAGCCACCGGTCTGTCTTTCTGCAACAAAGAATCAGCCATCGAAGAAAAGGAGTCATCCATCACATTAATATTAATCGTTTTTGCGATATGTCCTTCCGAGTATTCGGCCAATGTACGGACATCCAGACGTTGCATACCCTCATCTTGAATGAGCGCATCGAAATCTTCCACATTCATTGACTCAAAATCTCCTTTCTGCTGACAAGAGAAAAGAGAAGAAAGAAATAAAAGCATTCCCACGACCAATTGATTCATTTTAAGCATATCATTCTATATTATTCAGTCTTACCCGGAGTATACTCAAATTCGTAATCCTCTATCACATCGGCTTCCTTGCCGTATGTATAATACCTGAATCTAATCTTAATCCCATCGGCAGGATGTTCCGATTCCGCATATTGCTTTAAAGGGACAGAAATATAAGCACGCCGGTTATAGTATTCTTCATCACTATCCGCATCATGATATAACAACATATCCACAAATCTTGTTGTTTCCAGTTCTGACTTATCCTCAATTATGCCAAAAGTATGTCCTTTCCCGGTACTGACTTTCAAGTTAAGAACCATATTCAAATAATCCCGTCCAAGCCAAATACTGACAACCTCTACCGGATCTTTGCCTTCCTTATCCTTAAAGGCCGGATCGTCCTTCGGTTTAGGAGTCGGTGTGAGGAGCGACTGCAAAGAATAAATTTTAGCCCCTTCCTCCATCGTTTCATAGTTACTCATTACACGTCTGGAGGTATTCGGAGAAATCGTAGACCCCGTAAGATCTTGCGAAACAGGTAATATGTCCCCCTTATCGGGAATAAGTGTCCGTATCCTGCCATCATCACCCGCTTCTATCGTAACAAATTCCATTTTTACCGATGGATAATAATAGTCATCATCACCACAGGCAGCCATCAGGAGGAGTAATCCCCACAACCAGATCATATATAACTTTCCTATTTTCATCGGCAGGCAGCTAAATAATTAACTAACGGATTGGAATACATCAACAACAACTTCTCACGCAAGAAGTCTTCATCTTTATTCGGAATGTTTATCTTAGCCAGTTGTTGGTCAATATAGTTTATGAACCGCAGCTTCTCCTCTTCCGTATAGTTGGCAGCAAACGTTGTGGAACCATTCAACCAGTCGTAAGCGACATAATTTCCGGAATAAATCCGATAGTTACTATGAATACGCCGGTCAATACTAGCGGAAATACGGGCAAACAGTTCCGGTTTCGGCAAAGAACGGTCCATGCGCAACAACTCGTCGTTCAGACAAGGAGCAACTTGAAAATGCGCTCTTCCCTTGTATCCGAAAAGACCGGTTTTCATATTGATTAAATCGTCCTGCGTTGTTTTTTTATACCCTTCCACATCTCTCTTCAATTGGAATTCCTGCGCTTTCAGAAAATCACAGGGATCATATTCGTAGGATATAGCAAGAGGAGCAATATTCATTTCCAGCAGACGGTCTACCACATCACCTTCACCACCCATCGCCAGCATTTTCAAGACGCTGTCCTGTGTGCGGTCGTTGGAATCTTTTGCACGTCCTTCACGTTGGGCAATCCATATTGATTGTTTCTTCTGCGAAATAGTATGATGCATATAGCGCGACATTCGCGCCGACGATTCCAACATCTGCCTCATAGTCAGTGCACGCTGAACGATAAATGATTTATTGACACGCACCAATTTCTTAATCCACGGGTAAATCAGCAGATTATCGCCGATGGCAATCTCTACGGTATCCATCCCTTCATCAATCAGCAAGATGGAAAGAAAACCCGAATCAAGGATAATATCCCTATGGTTCGACATATAAGTATAGGCTATATTATGATCCGGTATACGCGAATGGTCTAATGTCAAAGAATCTGTATGTTCCTGCGCAATCTTCCACAAAATGCCATAACAGAACGCTTCCTGAAATTCACGTTTTGTCTTACAAGCACGCATCTTCTGTGCCAGCAGTTCGAATGGAACGTTAGGTATAACTCCGGCAACAACCTTTTGAAAAGCCGGATCAGCAATCAATTCTTCAAAGATCTGAGGAAGTTCCTCATCATTGTAAGAACGAATCTCATTAAACTCTGTCAGGTCCATAACGTGATTAAAATTTATTTTCGATAATATCAGTCATCACATCCTTTATATCCAGTCCGGCTGCACGCACCTGCTGGGGAATAAAGCTTGTAGCAGTCATTCCCGGAGTCGTATTCACTTCGAGAAGATTCAGTTTCTCACCGGCAGTCACAATATAATCCACACGGATAATACCGGAACAGCCCAATATATCATAGATAGCCGAAGTCAGTTTCTGCACGCGTCCGGTCAGTTCCGGGGAGATACGCGCAGGAGTGATTTCATCTACCTGACCGTTATATTTAGCATCGTAATCGAAAAATTCATTGTGGGTAACTACTTCCGTAGGTGGGAAGACGACCGATTTTTCCTTCGTCTTGTAGCAACCGCAAGTCAGCTCCGTACCTTCCATAAATGCCTCAACGATCACTTCTTCCGCTTCTCCGAAAGCTTTGACAACGGCAGGCTGGATTTGTTCTTTTGTCTTCACTTTTGTAACGCCAAAGCTCGAACCTCCCAGACTGGGCTTGATAAAACAAGGCAGACCGATCTTCTCTATTACATCTTCGTCGGAAACCGACTGTCCTTGACGCAGCAGCAACGATTCGGCAATACGTACGCCAAAAGCCTTCAAATACTGATTGCAGGCAAATTTATCGTATGTAATAGCAGCCGCCAATACTCCACAACAGGAATACGGAATGCGCAGCATATCAAAATATCCCTGCAGACGACCATCCTCACCCGGTGTGCCATGAATCGTAATATAAGCAAAATCGAACACCACCTTTTCCGTTCCGTTCGTAAAACTAAAATCATTTCTGTCCACCGGAACCTTGTTGCCGTCCGGTAATTGTACTTCCCAGCGGCGGCCTTCCATCTCTACAATGTACAAATTATACTTCTCCTTATCTATAAAGGAATAAATACCCTGTGCGCTACGCAGGGAAACTACGATTTCAGAGGTATCACCTCCTGCTACGATAGCAATGTTGCGTTTCATTCTAATTCTCTATTACTTATATAGCCTCTCCACTTCTCGATAAGCCGGGTCATGTCATCCGGAAGTTCGGAAGTAAAATGCATCTCTTCACCAGTGACGGGATGCACAAACCCCAACGTCATAGCATGCAAAGCCTGTCGGGGACAAGTGTCAAAGCAATTATTTACAAATTGTTTGTATTTACTAAAATGAGTACCTTTCAATATCTCGTGCCCCCCATAGCGCTCGTCATTGAACAGCACATGTCCGATATGTTTCATGTGGACACGGATCTGATGAGTACGTCCCGTCTCCAGGATACATTCCACAAGCGTGACGTATCCCAAGCGTTCCAACACACGATAATGAGTCACAGCGTGTTTGCCAACTGTCGGATCGGACATCACAGCCATCTGCATTCGGTCTTTCGGGTTACGGGCTATATTCCCGATGATTGTTCCCTCATCCTGCTCCACAATCCCCCATACCAGGGCGCGATATTTACGTTTGGTAGTTTTATTAAAGAATTGGTTTCCCAGATTTGTTTTGGCGTCTGGTGTCTTGGCAATCACCAACAACCCCGAAGTATCTTTGTCGATCCGATGAACAAGTCCCACGTGCGGATCATTCGCATCATAATCGGGATTATCTTTCATATGCCAGGCAAGCGCATTGACCAAAGTGCCATGATAATTTCCATGTCCCGGATGTACTACCAATCCGGCAGGCTTATTCACCACCATCAAATAGGGATCTTCATAAACGATAGTAAGGGGAATATCTTCCGGGATAATTTCATTTTCGTAACGCGGACGGTCCATCATCACCGTGATAACATCCAGCGGCTTTACTTTATAGCTACTTTTCACCGGCTTGCCGTTGGCCATAACGAATCCTCCTTCGGCAGCCTTCTGAATACGGTTGCGCGAAGCATTGACAATACGTTCGAACAGATATTTGTCGACTCTGACCATCGCCTGCCCCTTATCTACCACCACCCGGAAGCGTTCGTAAAGTTGGGACTCGTCACCGACCGGTTCTATATCATCCAAATCGTTCTCCAGTTCATCCGGAAGTTCTTCCTCTATCATGTGAGTCTGTTCTGTTAGTTATCCATTAAAACCAGCTATCTTCTTGTGTGGAAGATGATTCTGATGTCACAGGAGTTTCTGTATCCACAGCAACATCGGTGGAGTCTTTCTCCATGCTCCCTGCCCCATCACCAACCATCAGTGTCAAAGAAGCTCCCATAGGAATCTTTTCTCCGGCGGTCAGTTGTCTTCCCTGATACTTCACGCCATACACCCAGTCTTTCTCACCGTTCACTAACTGGACCTGATTCAGTTTGAAACCGGCACTTAACAGTTTGGCTTGCGCCTGACGAAGAGAGCTATTGTCCGCTACATCAGGAATCATACGCAAAGGAACATCCAGCGTGTTCACTGTCAGATAGACCGTACGACCTTCTTTTACTTTCTCACCGGCTCCCGGCTTGAGTTCAAGCACGATACCGGCAGCCTTATCCTTAACGTATCTCGTATCAGAAACCGAACATACCAATCCATGATTCCGGAACATCTTTGTCGCCTCCTCCACACTCATCCCCTTCACATCGGGAACAAGCACCGATTCACCATGATGCGTGTACACATCAATCCATTTCAGCACGCCGAATACCATGACTGCCACTATCACAATCATAGCGGCAATATTCAACCAGAAAAATTTATTTGTTTTAAAAGAAAAGAATTCTCTAATAGTCATACGCATTGCTGTTTATATGCGCCAAAGATACGACAAAATAGTTGAATTTATAAAAAAGAGGTGATGAAAAGTTTGCTATAAACAAAAAGGCAGAGATTAAATTCCCCGCCTTTTTTGTTTCCCTGATGATAGATAAAAGTGATTACCACTTCTGTCCGTTGTACTCATCAGAAACAGTCAGTTTCTTTCTGCCTTTTGCACGGCGAGCAGCCAATACTCTACGACCATTAGCAGATGCCATTCTCTCACGGAAACCGTGTTTGTTCTTTCTCTTTCTGTTAGAGGGTTGAAATGTTCTTTTCATTTTTGTATCTTGTTTTATGTTATTATTCTACGTAATCGGGCTGCAAAAATAGGCACTTTTTTTAAATTAACCAAGAGATAACTCATTTTTGCTCAAAAGTTTTTGTGTTTTTTACTGATTTAGATTACTTTTGCACTCGATTTCCGACGAAAACAATTAAATAACAATAATATAATAAGAAGAATAGCAGTATGATTAATGCTCAAGACATCAAAAACGGAACCTGTATCCGTATGGACGGAAAGCTCTATTTCTGTATAGAATTCCTGCATGTAAAACCTGGTAAAGGTAACACTTTCATGCGTACTAAACTGAAAGATGTAGTTAGCGGCTACGTTCTCGAACGTCGTTTCAACATCGGTGAAAAATTGGAAGACGTACGTGTAGAACGTCGTCCTTATCAGTTCTTATATAAAGAAGGAGAAGATTATATCTTCATGAATCAGGAAACTTTTGACCAGCATCCTATCGCTCACGACTTGATTAACGGTGTTGACTTCCTGCTTGAAGGTGCAGTATTGGATGTTGTTTCCGACGCTTCTACCGAAACCGTATTGTATGCGGATATGCCGATCAAGGTGCAGATGAAGGTTACTTATACAGAGCCGGGCATCAAAGGTGACACTGCTACCAATACATTGAAACCTGCTACTGTAGAATCAGGAGCAACAGTACGTGTTCCTTTATTCATCAACGAAGGTGAAACGATCGAAATCGATACTCGCGATGGTTCATACGTAGGACGTGTAAAAGCATAAGTTACATAGAACACAATAATAAAGAAAGCCGGAAGATCAATTGAACTTCCGGCTTTCTTTATTGTGCTTTGCACGGGCATTCTTATTTATATCCCGCCGCTTTGGCTATTCTCTTCGGTATTTCAGTATTATCTATCTTCTCACCGAACAAATGTGAACCGGCTCCAATAGCGAATACAGGCACAAAACCGGCAGAATGTCCGCCACTCACCCAGCCAACCATCGCGATCTCATCCATAACTTGTTTGGCACAAGCTGCCATAGGCTCGCTCTTCGAGTACATACTCTCGGCAAACACCACTTTATTCTTCACGAACGACTTTTCAAATTCGTCGTGCAACTTCTTTTCTTGTTGCCAAGAAATAGGTAATTGTTTCCAGAATCCCATTTCATTGCCAAGAAATTCTTTCATATCTTCCCAAGTCACTTTGTTACCTTTGGCTTTTCTCAATTCACTGATACGTTGAGAAAGTCCGTCAGCCGAATGTTTTTGAGATTGCAATGCTTTCAAGTTCAGTTCATATTTTCCGGTTCCCAATACGATACCACCTGTTTCGTGGTCGGCAGTAACGACTATCAGTGTTTCTTTCGGATGCTTCTTATAAAATTCATAAGCCACTTTGATAGCGTTATCCATATCTTTTACTTCATTGAATACGGTAGCTGCATCATTCGCGTGACAAGCCCAGTCAATCTTTCCACCTTCCACCATGAGGAAGAAGCCTTTATTCTTGCCTTTAGTCAAAAAGTCGATAGCGCTTTCCGTAATTTGCGCCAACGTCAGATCATTCTCTTTGCGGTCAATGGCATAAGGCAGACATGACGGATTAGCCCCCTCTTCCTGAATGAGAATCATTTTTTCAGCCTTAGCTGATTTTGCTTTATAGTCATTGTAACCACGTGCCACTGTATATCCGGCTTCTTCAAAGATAGGGAAAATGCTTGGAGCCTCTTTCTTGTCAAAAGAAGTTGTCGGTTTCAGGAATCCGCCACCTGCATAAAAGTCAAAATCAGCTTTCGGCAAGTCAAGAGCAATCTCATAATACATATTACGATCAGGTTGGTGCGCGTAAAATGCGGCAGGGGTAGCATGATCAACACTGACAGAAGTAGTGACACCGACTTTCTTACCGGCTTTCTTCGCCTTTTCAGCTACAGTTTGAATCGCATTCTTATCTTCCCCCACAGAAATAGCGTGATTATAGGTTTTCTTTCCTGTAGCCAACGCAGTACCTGCGGCGGCAGAATCGGTCACGGAATTAGTTGCAGAGAAAGTAGTCGCCATCGTGGCAACCGGAAATTGAGTAAACAACAAAGGCTCAACACCGATACGTCCGTTCTGAAGTTCCGCCTGATACATCTCCGTACCATTCACTTGGTTGACTCCCATCCCATCTCCAATGAAATAGAATACATACTTTGCCTGACCGTTGGCCACAACGGAAATAAGGACAAAGAACAATGTGTAGATTAACTTTTTCATTCTTTAGCAAATTTATTATTAGATTAGTTAGTACCACCTACAAAGGTATAAAAAAAGGCTACTTCTGATGTTACAAAACAAATAATATTATAAATTCATCACGTCCTGTTCAAACCGTTCCTTATCTCCAGCGGCCCTATTGCGCATCCGGCTACGGTAATTATAGATCGTTGCCAATGAGTAACCCAAGAAATGAGCAATCTTATTACTGTCTACCACCCCCAAACGGATAAGAGCAAAAATACGAAGTTCGGTAGTCAGCAGTTCATCAGATTTCGGATATATCCGTCCCTCCTCTACCAACAAATCGTTGAAAGCGGAAATGAAATTCGGAAAAAGTTTCAGGAAAGACTTATCGAACTCATTATAAAACTCGTTTCGTTCATCTTTGATAAACTGCTCGGACTTTATAGCCTTAAACAAATCCTCAATCCGGGAAGCCATAGCCAATTTAGCCAATGAGCGGCGGTACATCTCCAACTTATCCAGATAGTTCACACATCTGTCTAAATAACGGGCAATATATACTTCTTTTATCTTGCCCGTCTGCTCCAGTTCTTTGTTCACAGCCAACATCTGCCGATTAGCCAAACTCAAATCACGACGCATAGCAGACAGTTTCTTCATCCAGCGATACAAAAAGAAAATAGCTATCAAAAGAAATAAAGACAACATACTGACACTAATAAGCATCGCTCTGGAAACGGCTTGTTCTTTCTCTTCTTTCAACTTATAGGCCTTATCGATAATCGGGAAAAACTCCGTCACTTCAATAAACCTCAAACGGGCATTGCAGGCTACGGCATCTTCCATCGAACAACTCAAGTACTTATAAGCACGGTCAATATCTCCTAGTTCATACATCAGATGTGCCAACTTTTGCAAAGAGGCATACTCCCTGACCGAAGATTCCAAATCTGCAATAGCTGTCAATATGAGATAATAAACTTCTTTCTCAAAATCCTTCTTCATACCGTACGCTTCAGACAATGTATAGTAGATATACACTTTCTGCCGTTCGTCAACCGCCTCTTTCAAAGCCTCATCAAGTATCACCAGAGCTGTATCCGCCTTACCACTAACGATACATTTCTCGGCCAGAACAATCGTTCTGTTGATTTCCGGTGACATTACACTAATAATAGAATCCCGGTATAAATCTGTTTTTTCGAGATATTTCTTTTTCGCTTCCTTATTAGTAGTGTAATCAGCCAGCCAACCATAACAAGCACGATAAGTCTGATAATAAACCAGCAAGGTTTCTTTGTCCAGCTTCGTCGGATTCATCCTCTCCAATTCCTCAATAGCTTCAATATACATTCCCATTACCCCTAATACTGTTGCACGATCAATAATAATCTTATTGTCCAATTCAGGGCGATTCAGTTGCGGAAGCAACTCCTGCTTCTTATTTATATAATGAAGGGCAGAATCAGCCTGATAATGAAGATAAGCATCAAATAAGGAACCGTATAGACGATATTTATCGGCAGGGGCATTTGAATGCGCCAATTGCAATTTCAAGCCTTCAATTTCCTTTTCTTTCTGAATCTGATAAGTCTCCTTTTTATTTATGATGTCGTCCAGCTTTTTAAGAGCTGCCACATTATCTGTCTGTTTTGCAAACATTGAAACAGAACCAACCAAAAGAAAAGACAATACACAATAGGCTATATTTCTCATAGGTTACTTTTTAAAGATGTCACAAATATAATGAATATAGTAATCACAATGAAATAGATAAGCCAAACTATTTAATTTCCACTTATATTTTCGCCGATTCCAAGCAATAATATACAACTGATAATCAATTAAATAAAATCATAAAGCGGTTATATTTTTATTCTAGACACCTTTTCCGATTCAATAGGTCGCTACATTTGCAACATCCGAAATAAAAAGGAGTAGAAACATTAGTTAGCTTACAATTTAATACCAATAAATAAAATGAAAAAGAATCTTTTACTCATTGCATTCCTCTGTATTTCATTTATAGCGAATGCGCAGCAGAAACTGACTTCACCGGATGGAAATCTGGTAATGACCTTTCAGGTAAACAAGGAAGGTGCTCCAACGTATGATTTGATTTATAAAGGCAAAACGGTAATCAAACCCAGTACTTTAGGTTTAGAATTAAAGAAAGAAGACAATACCCGGACAGACTTCGACTGGGTAGACCGTAGAGATCTCACCAAACTTGACTCAAAAACAAATCTTTATAACGGTTTTGAATTAAAGGATGCAAAGACCAATACATTCGATGAAACATGGCAACCGGTATGGGGAGAAGAAAAAGAAATCCGTAATCATTATAATGAATTGGCAGTGACACTATACCAGCCAATGAATGAGCGCTCCATCCTGATCCGTTTTCGCTTATTCAATGACGGTCTGGGATTCCGTTACGAGTTCCCTCAACAAAAATCATTGAATTATTTCGTTATTAAAGAAGAACATTCCCAGTTTGCCATGTCAGGCGACCATACCGCTTTTTGGATACCGGGCGATTATGATACGCAGGAATATGATTATACTATCTCCCGCTTATCGGAAATCAGAGGGTTGATGAAACAGGCAATCACTCCCAATTCGTCTCAAACTCCTTTCTCACCGACAGGTGTGCAGACTGCTCTTATGATGAAAACGGATGATGGTCTTTACATCAACCTTCACGAGGCAGCCCTCATCGATTATTCTTGTATGCACCTCAACCTGGACGATAAAAACATGATATTCGAATCTTGGCTGACTCCGGATGCAAAAGGGGACAAAGGATATATGCAGACACCTTGCCATACGCCATGGCGTACTGTCATTGTCAGTGATGATGCACGCAACATCCTTGCATCCCGTATTACTCTCAACCTGAACGAACCATGCAAGTTACCGGACGCAACCTCTTGGGTAAAACCTGTGAAATATATCGGTGTGTGGTGGGATATGATAACCGGAAAGGGCTCATGGGCCTACACCGATGAGCTGACTAGTGTAAAACTGGGTGAAACAGATTATTCAAAAACCAAACCTAACGGCAAACATTCCGCTAACACCGCTAACGTAAAACGTTATATCGATTTCGCTGCCGCCAACGGTTTTGATGCAGTACTGGTAGAAGGATGGAACGAAGGTTGGGAAGACTGGTTCGGTAACAGCAAAGATTATGTATTCGATTTCGTCACTCCTTATCCCGATTTCGACGTAAAAGAGATTCATCGTTATGCCGCAAGCAAAGGTGTCAAAATGATGATGCACCACGAAACTTCCGCATCAGCCCGTAACTACGAACGTCATATGGATAAAGCTTATCAATTTATGGTGGATAACGGCTATAACTCTGTAAAGAGCGGTTATGTCGGCAATATTATTCCCCGTGGCGAGCACCATTACGGACAATGGATGAATAATCATTATCTGTATGCGGTGAAGAAAGCAGCAGACTACAAGATTATGGTGAATGCTCACGAAGCAGTACGCCCGACAGGTATCTGTCGCACTTATCCGAACTTGATCGGTAATGAATCCGCTCGTGGAACAGAATATGAATCATTCGGCGGCAACAAAGTATACCATACTACAATTCTTCCATTCACCCGTCTGGTTGGAGGACCGATGGATTATACTCCGGGGATCTTCGAAACACATTGTAACAAAATGAATCCGGCTAATAACTCTCAGGTTCGCTCTACTATCGCCCGCCAACTGGCATTGTATGTAACTATGTACAGTCCATTGCAGATGGCCGCTGATATTCCTGAAAATTATGAGCGTTTCATGGATGCCTTCCAATTTATCAAGGATGTAGCTATTGATTGGGATGAAAGTAAGTATCTGGAAGCGGAGCCAGGAGAATATATCACGATAGCCCGTCGTGCCAAAGGAACGAATGACTGGTATATAGGTTGCACTGCCGGAGAAAAGGGACATGAGTCTAAATTAAGCTTTGACTTCCTCGAACCTGGGAAAAAATATGAAGCTACCATTTATGCTGACGCCAAAGATGCAAGTTGGGACAAAAATCCGCAAGCATACGTTATCACAAAAAAGAAAATAAACAATAAAAGCAAACTTACACTGAAAGCTGCAATAGGCGGGGGATACGCCATCTCAGTCAAAGAGATAAAATAAGACCTTAAACAAGTTTAATTAAGATTCCATAGTTTTCAATAGGTATTCATATAGAAATACTATTTTTGACAAACTTATTTAATAACATGAAAACAAAAAAAATGAATGAACCGGGTAAAATAATGCTGCTATTTTTAGTAGCCATTATGTTTACGGTACAGGCAGTTGCACAAAACCTGTCAGTAAGTGGACTCGTCCAGGACGGTACCACCGGAGAGGGAGTTATCGGAGCAAATGTAGTAATTAAAGGTACTACTAATGGCACCATTACCGATCTGGATGGGAAGTTTAAATTACAGGCCAAGCAAGGAGACATCATTGTCATTTCCTTCATCGGATATAAGACACAGGAATTACCGGCCGCAGCACAAATGAAAGTTGTTCTGAAAGATGATTCAAAACAGTTGGACGACGTAGTGGTCATCGGATATGGCTCCGTTAAGAAAGAAGACTTGAGCGGTTCAGTCGTTGCCATTAAAGCTGAAGAGATGAACAAAGGTGCAGTCACTTCACCCGAAGAACTGATCATGGGAAAAGTTCCGGGATTGGCAGTCGCTCAAGGTGACGGTGGTCCGGGTTCAGGGTCTACGCTACGCATCCGTAGCGGTTCTTCTCTGAATGCCAGCAATGACCCGCTAATCGTCATAGACGGAATCCCCGTAGCCAACAATTCAGCTCCGGGTACACCGAATGCTTTATCGACCATTAATCCGAATGATATAGAAACTTTTACCGTATTAAAAGACGCATCAGCAACGGCCATCTACGGTTCACGTGCATCAAACGGCGTTATCATCATCACTACCAAGAAAGGGACACAAGGAAAAATCAAGGTAACTTATAACAGCAGTTATACTTTCAAAGATCCTTATAAGCGTTTTGAAACGATGAATGCAGACGAGTTCCGTCAGGCAGTGACGAACCAATATGCCGAAGGCACCGCTTTAGGCGATGCAGCACGCAATCTGATTAATCTCTACCCTCAACAGTCTACTGATTGGCAGGATGCTATCTATCAAAGTGGTCTGAGCACCGACCAAAATATATCCGTAGCAGGAAAAGCAGGGTTCATGCCTTTCCGCGTGTCTTTAGGTTACAACAACGAACGAGGTACAATCAAGACATCCAAGTATGAAAGATATACCGCATCTGTCAATCTAAGTCCGAAGTTCTTTGATGATCATTTGAGGGTGGATATCAATGTAAAAGGAACGATTAACAAAAATCGTTTTGCTGATTCGGGAGCAGTAGGAGCAGCTGCTTTCTTTGACCCTACCAAACCAATCTATGGTATTGACACAGAAGACCCTACATACGGTAGTAATTTATATAACTATAACGGTTATTGGAACTGGAGCACCGGCAAGAATACTCCCAACACGCTTTCTTCCGCCAATCCGTTATCTTTACTCTACGATGTGGACAATGCGGGAACTACTAAACGAAGTCTCGGCAATATCCAGTTAGATTATAAAATACACGGATTAGAAGATTTGCATGCCAACTTGAACGTAGGTTATGACGTAGCAAAAAGCACAGGTGGAAACTATACCGTTCCCGGTTCTTTCCAAACAGCCAAAGACAGTGATTTCAAGAATATCGGACGTGGTAATGATTGGAACAATCTGCGCCGCAACCATCTGCTGGACTTTTATTTGAACTACGCCAAAAACATAGAATCCATTCAAAGCAATATCAATGTAATGGCCGGATATTCCTGGCAACATTTCTATTACAGAGACCTGAGTATTTACAAATCAAATGTTACCGAAAACCTGGGAACTAAAGAAGGATGGACTTATAACGACGATGAAGGACGTTACATACAAAACAATAACACTCCCTCACCTTGGGAAAATTATCTGGTTTCTTTCTTCGGACGACTGAATTACAACTTCAAAGAACGTTATTTGCTCACTGCAACGTTACGTCAGGACGGCTCCTCACGTTTCAGCAAGAGCAACCGTTGGGGACTCTTCCCCTCCGCAGCGTTGGCATGGAGCATTATCAACGAACCGTTTATGGAAAAGGCACGCGATATTATGTCCAACTTGAAACTGCGTGTAGGATATGGTGTCACCGGTCAGCAGGAGATTACCGATTATCTCTATATCACTAACTACTCGCTGGGTAACAATACGACTTCACAATATATGGGTTCATATCTGCTGAAACCGGATGGGTACAGCCCCGATTTGAAATGGGAACAGACTGCGACATACAATGTCGGCATCGACTACGGATTTCTGAACAATCGTATCAACGGTAGTATCGAATATTATCAGAAGCGTACGAAAGATTTATTGAACACAGTCAGCGTAGCGGCAGGAAGCAACTTTACCAATATGATAACAGCCAACGTGGGATCTATGAAAAACGAAGGTTTGGAATTCAATATCAATGCCGTAGCTATACAGACTAAAGATTTCTCTTGGGAATTAGGCTATAACGTGACTTGGAACACCAGCAAAATTACTAAATTGACCGCTACCTACAATCCGGATTATGAAGGAATCAATGCCGGTTCTGCTTCATACGGTAGTGGCACAGTACTACAAAAGCACCAGGTAGGTTATGCCCCCTCCACTTACTGGCTCTTCCAACAGGTATACGACGAGAATGGAAAACCGGTACAAAACGCAGTGGTAGACCGCAATAACGACGGGCAGATTACGAATGACGACCGGTATATGACTAAAAAAAGTCCGATGGCGGACGTATACATGGGACTGAGTTCGCAGTTTACATATAAAAATTGGGATCTGGGCTTCAATCTCCGTGCCAGTATCGGGAACTATGTCTACAACGCCAGTGCAGCGGACAACGGTTCACTGAATGCTTTCTCCAATCAAGGATTTATCACCAATTATTATAAATCGGCAGTAGAAAGCACCGGATTCACTCTCACCAGTTCCACCGAGCAAAAAGCAAGCGATCTCTTTTTGGAAAATGCTTCTTTCCTGAAGATGGATAACATTACTTTGGGATACACCTTCAAGAATTTGTTCACCAGCAAGTTATCCGGCCGTATCAGCGCATCGGTGCAGAATGTGTTTACTATCACCAAGTATTCCGGACTCGATCCTGAGTGCAACGCCATTGATCAAAGTCTATGGCCGCGTCCACGCACGTTCTCTCTCGGAATTAATCTTAACTTTTAATCTGTCAGCATTATGAAATTCTATTCTATAAAATCGATCATATTGGTTTCCGCTCTCATTTTATTCGGCGGATGTATAGGTGATTTAGACGTGATGCCTCTCGATCCGAATGTCATGACGGCCGAAGACGCCTATTCTACTCCCGAAAGTTACACACAGGGATTGAAAAAGATCTATTCGGTATGGGCCCTCTCCGGACAAAAAGACGCAGGTTCTTCGGATTTGAGTGATTTGAATGCCGGTAACACAGTACTCCTGCGTTGTTGGTGGACACTGCAAGAAAGTACTACAGACGAAGTAAAATGCGCCTGGTCGGATAGCTGGGTACCGCAAGTTAACGGATTATCCTGGAATACAGCTAAGGTGGAATCAATGGAAGGGCTTTACCACCGTTCTATGTACATCGTAAGTATTGCAAATGATTTTCTGAAACAACTGAACAATGCCCCCGACGAAGTAGACCGGGAACGTTATCGTGCCGAAGCACGTTTCTGCCGTGCTTTAGCCTACTACGTGCTGATGGATGCTTTTGCCAATCCACCTTTTGTCACAGAAGAAACAACCTCGACGCTACCGGAGCAAATCAATCGCAAAGACCTATTCAACTGGCTAGAAAAGGAACTTACTGCTATTCGTAGTCTCCTTCCCGAACAGACAGACGAATACGGACGTGCCGATCAACATACCGTTGAGTTCCTATTGGCACGTATGTATCTCAATGCCGAAGTTTATACAGGAACACCCCGTTATACTGACTGTATCACTTATTGCAAATATATTCTAGGCAGTAATGACTATTCATTGGCAGACAATTATGCCGAACTTTTTATGGCGGACAACGGAGAAAATACCAATGCCAGAAAAGAAATCATTTTCCCGGTATTGGCTGACGGCAACACTACTCAGTCCTATGGAATAGGAGCTATCATTGTCGGCTCGCGTTCAAGTAGCGAAGGCACTGTTGTCAACTACGGATGCAACGGTGGATGGGATGGCTTCCGCTCTACAGGAAATCTGATACGTGCGTTCGAATATGAAGCGGAAGAATCAGCCTGGACCGCCGACAATTTAAATTCACACGACAACCGCGCCATCTTCTATAGCACAGGACGTTCATTGGATATCAAAACCTCATCTATCGGTACATTTACCACAGAAGGTTGGTCGGTATTTAAATTCACGAACCTGAACAGTGACGGTACTCCGGGAAAGAATTCCGTATTCCCTGACACAGACTTTCCACTATTCCGTCTGGCTGATGTATATCTGATGTATGCGGAATCCGTAGCCCGTGGTGGAGAAGGAGGAAGCGAATCCCAAGCTGTGACATACATACAGGACTTGCGCAAACGTGCCAAAACCGGTTATAGCCAAGTGGATGCAGCTTGGTTGAAGGCTTCCGCATCCATCAATGGAAGCACTGCCAACGTAAACTTTGGAAATATCTTAAACGAACGTTGTCGTGAACTTTATTGGGAAGCCACCCGCCGTACCGATTTAATCCGTTACGGACTGTTTACCTCGAATACTTATACGTGGGCAGAAAAAGGAGGAGTCATCACCGGAGTAGGTGTAGACAAACGCTACAATCTTTTCCCCATACCTGTAAGCGATATCAGCGTTAATGGTAATTTACAACAAAACGAAGGTTATTAATCTAAAAATCAGAATGTACATGAAAACAATATACGGATATATAGGTATACTGATCGCAGTTTGTTTATTACAAGCCTGTGAAAGTGACTTAGACAAAGCCTATTATAGCGACGGACAGGCTCAGCCTGCTGTATTGGAGGCTTTACCGGAAACGTATACCATCAACCCGCTGCAACAAAATGAAGTTGCACTGACGTTCAAGTGGAGTGCACCCCAAATGGGATATAATGCATCGATCACGAACAATCTGGAGATGGATATAAAAGGCGAAAACAACTTCGGAGATAAAAAAGTAATCTTATCTTCGTTGGTAGGGAATAACTCGACTGTTTCATTTACGAATAAAGAGTTGAATGACTATGTACTGTCTCTGTTCAAGAATTATGCTGATGAAGCAGGAATATACACCATAGAAACCGTTCATCTGGAATTTCGTGTAACCTCTGTCATTTCAGAGGCGAAAACTCCTCTTGTTTCAAATATCGTTTCTTCCACTGTCACTCCATACGACAATGAAAATACAGGCTACAAAGCAGCGGTCATCACATCAACAGACATTAGCGAACTAGTTTTAGCGGCCGGTAAGAAAGAAGAAACGGCATTACCCTTAACGTGGCAACAGGCTTATTTGGGTGATAATGCAAGTATCAGCTATGCAATAGAAATAAATCTGCCCAAAACAAACACAGAATATAATTGGAGCAAGAAAGTGACTGTCAAGACTACTCAAGAAACCTCATACAATCTGACTCACCAAGATCTGAATGATGCACTTGTCAGTCTATTGGCAAAATATAGTAAGGAAGTAGGAAAAACTGAAATCAACCTCTCTGTTTCAGCTACTAAGAGCGGATATATCAAAGCGCTGGCTTCCGAACCTCTGACTATCAGCATCACTCCGTATGTAGCAACTCCGACATTCACTACTGTTCCGGAAAATATGGATTTAACTTCCGGCACTTCTTATTCTCTAGCATGGGAAGCTGTAGAAGGAGCTAAATACCAAGTGGAAATGGATATAAAAGACTCAGAATTCTCACAAAGAGCAATATTGGAAAGCGGTTTGACCAGTACAAACCTAGATATAAACAATGCAGTCCTAAGCAAGGCCATCAAATACCTGAAAATAGCACATAATGCAGTAACGCTTAGTGCAGAACAGGAGGTAGAGTTTCGGGTAAGAGCTTATTTCGGTAATACTGAGACAGGAGTATTATCAGAAGCAAAAACTGTAGCGGTGACTTATAATAATAGCGAGAATACACCGGAAGTATTCTATCTAGTAGGAGAATACTGTGCTTGGAAACACGATCAAACTCAAAAGCTATATAAAACAGAAAGTGGTTCGTACAAAGGACACATTATTGCAAAAAATCTTTATGAAGGGTGGAAAATCACAGACCAACCCAATTGGAATGGTAGAAATTGGGGAGCTCCAATCAATAGTGGAATCTTGACTCTAGGTAACGACAGCAAAAATATCACTTCTTACGGCGGTAACAACAATACCAACTACACCGTAGAATTTAATCCAAACAACGGTCGCCTCACCATGAGCAATGAAGAAAAGTCATGGATGTTATTAGGTGAACATAACAATTATTCTTTCAGTGATGCATCCAAAATGGAAATCATTTATGATGAAAGTAATAAAAAGTGGTATTTACAAAAGAAAGGAGTAAAAATGCAAGCCGGAAATACGTGGCAAATACGTTCACAGATATTGAACATGGAAGTGACTCCACAAAATGCCGAAGGACATTTCGAAACGGATGTTACCGACGAAAGCCAATTTACCGTAAGCCAAACCGGCAATTACGAGATACGTTGGTATTTCAACGAACCGACTCCTTACGTAATAGTCATTAAAGAATAACCCATCCATCAAAAAAGAAAAGCTTTATGAAGAAATATTTGATATATATATTATTACTGCTATTCACTGCGCCCTATATAAGCTCATGCAGTGACGAGTGGACAGACTCCGACAAACTGAGCCTCCTGACAAAAGCAGAAGAGGAAGAACCTATTGTAGAGGATGACATTGACATAAGCCTGCTGAAATTCGGTTTCAACCTGAATCCCAAAGCCGAAACAAACGAGTTACCCAATGCGGACGAAGCTTTGGATATCTATTTTTATGCAGAAGGTAAAGAGTTGGCAGAAGGAGAAAAAGAATGCCCGTTATTAGGTTATCAAGAAGCGTGCTATCTCCATGCCGGTGTATATTCGGAAGGTACTTGGATGTATGTACCGGCTGCCTGGACAGAAGATACCGAAAAATGTAAAATGGTTCGTGTAAAGGAGAATGTATGGAAAATCACCCTCTCACCTACTATACGCGATTGGTTCGGAAGCGGTTCAACTCCAATTGAACAGTTAGGACTGATTATCCGTACTACTGATGGCAAAAAAGGAATAGAAGAAGATACCTTTGTCGATATTGAGGATGATAAGTACAACAGCTTTACTCCGGGTGAGATAAAGCTGGAGTCAATGCCTTCCGGACTGCAACATGGTATCAATATTATCGACAATCATACAGTAGCTTTAGTACTGTATGAGAAAGACAAAGACGGTAACCGTTATTACGATTATGCTTATGTCATGGGAGACTTCAATAATTGGAAACGCAGCAATGACGAAAACTCTCAAATGTATTATGACGAATCAGCGGGATGTTGGTGGATTACTTTAAGCGGTCTTGAGCCAACCAAAGAATACGCATTCCAATATTATCTGGGAAAGAAGAGTTCTGTAGAAGGAGAAAAAGATACAGAACTACGTATAGCCGATCCATACACGGAGAAGATTCTCGATGCAAGCAGCGATTCCTATATTCCGGAATCCACTTATCCTTCGTCCCAACGTATCTATCCAACGAAAGGGGCCGGAGTTGTTTCAACATTCAAGATACAGAAAGATTCCTATTCATGGGCACACGACAATTTCAAAATAGCAGATAAGAACAATCTGATGATTTATGAGTTACTCTTGCGTGACTTCACCGAAACCGGAGATCTACAGGGAGCGATACAGAAACTCGATTATTTGGAAAGGTTAGGTATTACCGCCATCGAACTAATGCCTGTACAGGAGTTTGAAGGCAATGACAGTTGGGGGTATAATCCGACCTTCTATTTTGCACTTGATAAAGCCTACGGTACTTCTGAGATGTACAAGAGATTTATTGACGAATGCCACAAAAGAGGTATCGCAGTACTTTTTGATGTTGTTTACAACCATGCTACAGGTAGCAACACTTTTGCCCGTCTGTATTGGGATTCGAAAAATAACCGAACTGCTGAGAATAACCCATGGTTCAATGTTGAAGCCCGTCATGCTTTCAATGTATTCCACGACTTCAACCACGAAAGTCCATTGGTACGAGACTTTGTAAAACGTAATCTAAAATATCTGATTAACGAATATCATATCGATGGTTTCCGTTTCGACTTGACTAAAGGGTTCACACAAAACGGAAATAAAGATACGGACGTTTCAGGTTACGATGAGTCACGTATCAGCATTCTACGGGATTATTACAACGCTATCCAATCCGTATCTCCAGAAGCAGTAATGATTTGCGAGCACTGGACTGATTGGGCAGAAGAAAACGTATTAGCTTTGGCAGGCATACAGTGTTGGCGTAAAGGAAGTAACACACATGATGAAGGCTACTATCAATCAGGGATGGGGTATTCAGAGCGCAGTTCCTTTAGCAATTTGATACAAAGTGGCGGAAACAGTATCCATTTTGGCGGATGGGTAGGTTTCATGGAAAGTCATGATGAAGAACGCGTAGCCTATAAAGCCCAAGTGTATGGAAACGAGAAAATAAAAACGGATCTTACTACCCGCATGAACCAGCTTGCCGCCAACGCTGCCTTCTGTTTCACAGTTCCGGGTCCTAAAATGATTTGGCAATTCGGTGAATTAGGTTATGACGAAACACTTGGTGAAGAAGATGAAAAAACAGCAAAGAAGCCGTTACATTGGGAATATTATGATGAACCTGCACGCAAAAGTTTGTATGATGTATATGCTAAACTACTAGATTTACGCAAAACGCACGCGAATTTGTTCGGGCAAAATGCAACATTCTCATGGAAAGTAGAAACTGCTGATTGGACAGGGAACACACCCCGCACCATCAGTTTGAAATACAATGATAAGGAACTCGTAGTCGTAGGAAATTTTGGAGGTGATACCACCAACTATTCTCTAGATTCTAACATCAAGTACAATTACATGACCGGTGACGAAGTATCAGGTAATATAACTGTCGAACCACACAATTTCTTCTTAGGAACAAGTTTCAGACCTGAATAAACAGCTTAAGTAGAATAGATTAAACATAGAATTAACGCAAATTATCGCAGATAAATAAGAATAATTTCCCGAAGGAATAATCTTAATAATCTGCGATAATTTGCGTTAATCTGCGTCTAAACAAAACAAGATCAATTACATCTGTGTCTCTCCTTCGATGTATTCCTCCAGAAAGAGATTCTCTCCATCGAATACCGCATACGAGAAGAAATTAATCCAATCCCCGAGAATCAGCACACGGGAAGTTGCACTCAACATGAGATCCAGTTCAATATGACGATGCCCATATATAAAGAAGTTGATATTCGGGTGGCTCTTCAGATATTCTTTGGTATACAAAACCAGATGTTCCTGATTCTCTCCCATATAATCCGGTTCCTTTCCGTCAATTCGTTTCAGTCGGCTATGCTTGGCCCATGTCAAACCCAGATCCACACTCCAACGAGGATGAATAGCAGAAAACATTCTTTGCAAAGTCGTACTATGAAACATTCGGCGAAGTAATTTGAACTTCTTATCCGGATCACCCAATCCGTCACCATGAGCCAGATAGAATTCTTTCCCATAGATTTCGGTAGTCAACGGTTCACGGTGCATAATGACACCACACTCTTTTGTGAGATAATCTCCACACCAAATGTCATGATTGCCAATAAAGTAGTGAACTTCCACACCCATGTCCGTAAGTTCGGAGATCTTTCCTAGAAAACGAGTATATCCCTTAGGAACTACCAAACGGAATTCATACCAGAAATCGAACATATCTCCCAGCAAATAAACGGCAGAAGCCTTATGTTTTATACTGTCGAGAAAGTTCACCAGGCGTCTCTCTTGTGTGCGACCATGTTCAATGGCGCGGGACCCCAAATGCGCATCGGAAAGGAAATAAACGTTCTTCATAGGCTTTGAGTTGTTACTTATAGTCAGCTTGTCACTCATCACTAGAGAAAGCCTAGTTCGAGTTTCGCTTCCTCACTCATCATATCTTTATCCCACTCCGGTTCAAACACCAGATTAATGATAGCCGAAGTCACTCCCTCCACCGATTCCACTTTCTGACGAATATCTTCCATGATAAAATCAGCAGCCGGACAATTAGGGGCGGTCAGTGTCATATCAAGTACTACTTCTCCATTATCGGAGACATCTATCTTATAAATCAGTCCAAGATCGTATACGTTTACCGGGATTTCCGGGTCGTACACCGTTTTTAGCATAGCTACAATCTTTTCTTCTATTTCAATCTTTTCCATAGGTTCTTTCCGTTAATAATAATGCAAATATAAGAATAAATTCATTTAGAGCAGTCCTTCATCTGCAAAACTATAGAATTGACTCTCACAAACGATAACGTGGTCTATCAAACGAATGTTCATTGTATCAGCTGCTTTACGAATATGTTCTGTCAAAATTTTATCCGGTTGACTCGGATGAATGTTTCCTGATGGATGATTATGCACAACAGCTATTTGCGTGGCCCTTTGTAACAATGCTTCCCGCAAGATCATACGTACGTCAGTGTAAGTTCCATCTATTCCACCAGTACTGATGCGCACTTTATCAATCAGTTTCGTTGCCTGATTCAACAAAAGAGCCCAAAATTCTTCTTGTTCCAAATCGCACATCAGAGGTTGAAAAATATCATAGATATCTTTTGAACAGGTGATTTGAGGCCTTTCTTTTATACTCTGCAGCTTCCTCCGTTTTCCAAGTTCCAATGCAGCCATCACCGTAATGCTCTTCGCCGGTCCTATACCTTTAAAACGGGAATAGTCGCAGACTTCCCATTTTGCCAAGGAATTAAGGTTATTATCACAAGACAGAAGCAAGCGTCGCATCAGTTCAACAGCACTCTCTTCCGTATTTCCGGAGCCGATTAATATAGCGAGTAGTTCGGCATCACTCAATGCTGCTGCTCCTTTTTCCATCATTTTCTCCCTTGGGCGGTCCTCCAGTGCCCATTGGTTGATGGATAGTTTGTGTCCAATTTCCATTTGCTATGTTTTGAGAGTGTAAAGGTAGGCTTATTTAATTTAATGATAGAGGCAATGGAAAAAAAATTGGTTGCAGGCTTCTTCTTTTTTCTATGCAGAGACAAGTTGTACGACACCCGGGTCTCAGCATACCTGACACCCGGGTGTTGAGTAGCATGAGACCCGGGTGTCAGACGTATTGAGACCCGGATGTCATGCAACATTCCTTTTAAGTAAAAATAGGAATGGTAGTAAACAAATTAAAAGTAGGTTACTTATAAAAACTCTTTTGGAAAGCCTCAAACTCATCTTTTCCTCTGACACAACGCTGCCACCATGCACGCCAAAAGCCTGTACCATAGCCTATAAGCTGTATAAATGCAGCGGCAATGGAATAAACGCCAATAGACAGACTTTTATTCTGAATAGTAGAATCAATGCATACGAGCAATGCATAGAGAATGACCGGCATGAAACTGAAGAGGCAGAAGGGGGTTCCTAATAATAGAAGTGCTACTCCCAATGTGAATGCCGCCGGAAGCAAATGTACCAGTTTCAGAGAATCCGGATATTTCTTATAAAGATTAATACGGGCAATGCCGGAGTTATGCACTTGCTTGAAGAACTTCTTCAAATCAGTGCGGCGTTTGTGATACACCCAGGCATCAGGAAAAAGACGGCAGATGTAACCACCTTTGAATATACGGATACTGAAATCAATATCCTCACCGAAACGCATTTTAGAAAATCCTCCCAAAGCCTCGTACACTGCCCGGCGAACTCCCATATTAAAACTACGGGGATAGAATTTGTCCATCTTCTTTTTTCCGCCACGAATGCCTCCGGTCGTGAAGAAAGAGGTCATGGAATAGTTGATTGCCTTCTGAATATCAGTGAAAGAATCGTGTGCACGGTCGGGGCCGCCAAAAGCATCGGCAGGAGAAGCGGCAAGCTCCTTCTCTACCGCATCGAAATAGCCTTCGGGAAGGATGACATCAGAGTCCAATATAATAAGGTATTCTCCTTCGCTGCGTTCTGCTCCGTAATTACGGCTCTGTCCCGGTCCGGAGTTAGATTTTAAAAAATATTTTATATCCAACTTATCCGTATATCGGTCTACTATTTCTTTACAGGGAACAGATGAACCGTCTTCTACCACAATCACTTCAAAATCTGTGAAATGCTGGGTAGTCAGACTCTTCAACAGTTCGTCCACCTCGTCGGGACGATTATAAACGGGAATTATAACGGAGTAACGCATATCAATCGGTTATGGCTCTATTTCAAGATACAAAGTAAGGTAAAAAAAACGAGAACCATGAAAAATAGCTAATAAAAAAGGCAGCTTCGTCACCGAGCCGCCTTTTTCTATATCCGGAGTTTATGAACTTATTTCTTCAGGATATCCATTGTATCAGAAGCGATCAATAACTCCTCATCTGTCGGAATTACTACAACTTTCACTTTAGAAGCAGGAGTTGAGATTACAGCTTCGTCACCATGAATCTTATCATTGACAGACTTATCGATCTCGATACCCATAAATTCCAATCCCTTGCATACTTCCTCGCGACACAGTGACTGGTTCTCACCGACACCACCTGTAAACAATACGATATCCACACCACCCAATGCAGCAGCGTAAGCACCGATGTATTTCTTAATACGATAGTAGTACATTTTTTCAGCAAGAATTGCTTTCGGATTGCCGACTTTACAAGCCGCATCCAATTCACGCATATCGCTTGACACACCTGAAACTCCCAGTACACCGCTCTTTTTGTTCAGCAAATTGGAAACACCGGTTGTATTCAAGCCTTCTTTTTCCATGATAAAAGTTACTGCACCGGCATCGATATCACCGCTACGAGTACCCATCATCAAGCCTTCCAACGGGGTTAAACCCATCGTAGTATCCATACACTTGCCATCCTTGATAGCAGCGATAGAACCACCATTACCAATATGACAAGTAATGATCTTCTTTCCTTCCGGAGTTATGCCCAAGTACTCGCATACACGCTTTGAAACATAACGGTGGGAAGTTCCGTGGAAACCATAACGGCGTACTGCATACTTTTCATACAATTCATAAGGAATAGCATACATATATGCATAGTCAGGCATAGTCTGATGGAACGCTGTATCAAATACACCTACCTGAGGAATATCAGGAAGAATAGCGGAAACGGCATTCACACCTTTCAAGTTGGCAGGATTGTGAAGCGGAGCCAAGTCATTGCAAGCGATAAAAGCTTCCAATACTTCTTTGTTCAGCAATACAGACTCACTGAAACGTTCGCCTCCGTGCACCATACGATGACCTACCGCATTGATTTCTTCCAAAGACTTGATTGCCCCATATTCAGGATTAATCAATGTATTCAAAATAAACTCTACTCCTACTGTATGTTCCGGAATATCCTTTTCCAGGATTTTCTTTTCTCCATTCGGCAGAGTCAGTTTAAGGAATGATCCTTTCAGACCGATTTTCTCGATACCACCTTGAGCAATCACCTCTTTAGTGGTCATGTCGAACAATTTATATTTAATAGATGAACTTCCGCAGTTCAATACTAGAATCTTCATGTATTCAGTGTTTGACGGGTTAGTGATTAATGGTTAGCTTTTGCTGCGATAGCCTGATTAGCTGTAATAGCAATCATACGATATACATCTTCGATAGAACAACCGCGAGACAAGTCATTCACCGGACGGGCGATACCTTGAAGGATCGGGCCGATTGCGTCAGCGTGACCCAGACGTTGAACTAATTTGTAGGAGATATTACCAACTTCCAGACTCGGCACAACCAATACATTTGCTTGTCCGGCAACTTGTGAACCCGGAGCTTTGCTTGCACCTACTTCAGGAACAAGAGCTGCATCAGCTTGCATTTCTCCGTCCAAGTCAAGAGTCGGAGCCATTTCTTTGGCAATCTTTGTAGCCTCTACCACTTTGTCCACCACCTCATGTTTAGCAGATCCTTTGGTAGAGAAGCTCAACATAGCAACTTTCGGAGTTTCGATACCAGCAACAGCCTTAGCAGTCTGTGCTGTGCAAATAGCAATCTGAGCCAATTGGTTAGCATCCGGAACCGGAGTTACCGCTACGTCACCCATTACCAAAATACCGTTCTTTCCGCATTCCGGAGCATGTGTCAGCAACAACATTGCACCTGATACACAAGTGATTCCCGGAGCAGTCTTGATAATCTGCAAAGCTGGACGCAATACATTACCGGTAGTGTTGCGGGCACCTGCCAGCTGACCGTCAGCATCACCGCTCTTAATCATTAAACAACCATAAAACAAAGGATCGTTTGTCAAATTACGAGCCTCTTCGATAGTCATCCCTTTCTTCTTGCGCAACTCACACAGCAACTGTGCATACTCTTCATGTTTCGGAGAAGTTTCAGGATCGATGATAGTAGCCTTGCTGATATTTCCCAAGCCCCATTTTGCAGCAAGCTCATTGATTTCAGCTGGTTTACCCAGCAAAATAAGGTCAGCAACTTCGTCTGTCAAAATCTGATTGGCAGCTTTCAATGTGCGTTCTTCAGTTCCTTCAGGAAGAACAATACGTTGGCGGTCTGCTTTTGCACGCGCAACGATTTGGTTGATTAAATTGAGCATAGATATATTGAATATTATTATAAAACCTGCTTACAATTTGTTATTTGCGGTGCAAAAGTAGTCAATTTTGTAATATGCACATTACAATTTAGTCCATTTTTCTCCTCTACATCTAAAATATTATAATATTTAACACTGTACTCCTATTTTTCATACCTTTGCAGCGTTTTCAAACAAAATCAATAGGTTATTAGTATATGATACGTCAGTGTGCCATCTTATTTGGCTGTTTGGCTTTGGGTGAGCTAATCGTTTACTTTACAGGAATCAAACTTCCTTCCAGCATTATCGGAATGCTGCTACTCACCCTCTTTTTGAAATTAGGTTGGATTAAACTGCACTGGGTACAGGGATTGTCCGACTTTCTGGTTGCTAACTTAGGATTCTTTTTCGTTCCGCCCGGTGTGGCGCTCATGTTGTACTTCGATGTAATCGCGGCCGAATTCTGGCCGATTGTGATAGCTACCATCGTCAGTACCGCACTTGTACTTGTCGTAACGGGATGGGTACATCAGATCGTCCGTAAAATCAACTTAACACATAAGACCAAATGAGCTTCTTAGAAAATAATTTCTTCCTGCTGGCCATTACCTTCGGGATTTTCTTCTTTGCCAAACTGCTTCAGAAGAAAACAGGACTGGTATTATTAAATCCTATATTGCTGACCATCGCACTATTAATCATCTTCCTTAAAATGACCAATATTTCTTATGAGACATACAATAAAGGAGGACATCTGATCGAATTCTGGCTACGCCCGGCCGTTGTGGCTTTAGGCGTACCTTTATATCTTCAATTGGAGATGATAAAAAAGCAGTTATTGCCTATCCTTCTGTCTCAACTGGCAGGCTGCATTGTCGGAGTTATTTCAGTAGTGCTGATTGCGAAGTTCATGGGAGCTTCCCAAGAAGTAATCCTGTCTCTGGCTCCCAAATCGGTTACTACTCCGATTGCGATGGAAGTAACCAAAGCCATTGGCGGTATTCCGTCACTGACGGCGGCAGTCGTTGTGGCAGTAGGTTTATTAGGAGCGATCTGTGGTTTTAAGACCATGAAAATCATGCATGTAGGCAGTCCGATCGCTCAAGGTCTTTCGATGGGGACAGCCGCTCATGCTGTCGGAACTTCCACCGCAATGGATATCAGCAGCAAATATGGAGCATACGCCAGTCTGGGACTGACACTGAATGGAATCTTCACTGCACTGCTCACACCTACGATCCTTCGATTATTAGGTGTCTTGTAAAAACAAAATCTCTTGATTTTCCGTTATATAAAGAGTTAAACGCAAAAGCAATTTTATGATTCCATTTAAAGATATCACATTAGCAGACAAAGACACAATCACCTCATTCACGATGAAAAGTGATCGCCGCAATTGCGATCTTTCATTCTCCAATCTTTGCAGCTGGAGATTCTTATACGACACTCAATTCGCAGTGGTCGACAACTTTCTGGTATTCAAGTTCTGGGCGGGAGAACAACTTGCTTATATGATGCCCGTAGGTACAGGAGATTTAAAAGCAGTATTGTGGGAACTGATAGAAGATGCCCGCAAAGAGAACCAGCATTTCTGTATGCTGGGAGTGTGCAGCAATATGCGCGCTGATCTCGAAGCTATCCTTCCGGAACAGTTCACTTTCACAGAAGACCGCGACTATGCGGATTATATTTATTTGAGAAGTGATCTATCTACGCTGAAAGGAAAGAAATTCCAAGCGAAAAGAAATCATACTAACCGGTTCAGAAACACTTATCCGGATTACGAATACACACCGATTACCCCGGACCGTATTCAGGAATGTCTAGATCTGGAAGCAGAGTGGTGTAAAGTGAATAATTGTGACCAACAGGAGGGGACAGGCAACGAACGTCGCGCCCTGATTTATGCTCTCCACAACTTCGAGGCACTCGGACTGACGGGAGGTATCTTACATGTGAACGGTAAAATTGTCGCATTTACATTCGGTATGCCTATCAATCATGAAACGTTCGGCGTGCATGTAGAAAAAGCGGATACCAGCATTGAAGGCGCGTATGCTATGATTAATTATGAATTTGCCAACCGGATTCCCGAACAATATATCTATATCAACCGGGAAGAGGATTTAGGTCTCGAAGGTTTGCGCAAAGCCAAATTGTCTTACCAACCGGTGACGATTCTGGAAAAATACATGGCTTGTCTCAAAGAGCATCCCATGAATATGGTTAAATGGTAAACTCTTTATAAATATGATGATAAAGGAGCAAGTAAAAGCATTGTGGAAAGTCTGTTTTGACGATAGTGAAGAATTCGTCGAGATGTACTTCAGACTACGCTATAAGACAGAGGTGAACGTTGCCATCCAAAGTGGTGATGAGGTAATCTCTGCCCTTCAAATGCTTCCTTATCCGATGACTTTTGGTGGAGAGACTGTACAAACCTCCTATATTTCAGGAGCCTGTACGCATCCCGATTTTCGAAGCAAAGGAGTCATGCGCGAGCTTTTATCACAGTCTTTCGCCCGGATGTTACGGAATGGAGTACACTTCAGCACATTAATACCGGCAGAACCCTGGTTGTTTGATTATTATGCCCGTATGGGATATGCCTCGGTATTCAAGTATTCAACTAAAGAGATCATTTTGCCCGAGTTTATCCCTTCTAAAGAGATAGCGGTCAGTGTTGTTTCAGAATTTCAGGAGGAGGTCTATTCCTATTTGAATAAGAAACTTTCCGAACGGGCTTGCTGTATTCAGCACACGCTGGAAGACTTTCAGGTTATTATGACTGATCTTGCCATCAGCGGAGGATACTTATTTGTAGCCAGACAAGAAAACGAAATCAAGGGGGTGACTATTATATATAAAGGAGACAAACATATCATTATCAATGAGCTTTGCGCTGAAGATAAAGATGTGGAATATAGTTTATTGTATGCGATCAGGCAGCACACCGGCTGCAAGCGCATGGTTCAACTACTGCCTCCTGAAGATAAACAGTCTCAACATCCGCTAGGCATGGCACGTATCATCAATGCCAAAGAAGTGCTGCAAATCTATGCCGCGGCTTTTCCTGAAGATGAAATGCAGCTGGAATTATCGGACAAACAATTGTCTGTGAATAACGGTTATTATTATCTGTGTAAAGGGAAGTGCATGTATAGTACCGAGCGGCTGCCCGGTGCGCATATACAGAGGAATATTAGTGAACTAACAGATAGAATACTTCAGCCATTAAAGCCGTATATGAGCTTGATGATGAATTAATATGACCTTGAAAGCAGCAATGTAACATAACTACCACTTTTTGAAACTTGGCTTCCAAAAGCAATTGGCAAAATTGTCTTTCTTTGCAAACATGGAATAGATAAAATTAATACCAAGTAACCAAATGAAAACTATTACTCTACAAAAACTGTTATTAACTGTAAGTATAATGTATATGGCGTGTGGAGTTACCCTCGCTAAAAACATTTACGTCTCTCCTAATGGGAATGACAAACATAATGGGGAAATAAATACTCCATTGCAAACAATCGAGGTGGCAATAAATAAAGCCGCACCAACTGACATTATTATTTTGAAAGACGGCACCTACCAACTCGAAAAAACACTTCAAATCCCTTCTGGAAAGGACAACATCACCCTTAAAGCGGAACATCCGGGAAAAGCGACCCTATCAATGGCTATCGAAATATCTCCCAAAATGCTTACTTCTATAAAAGATAAAAAAGTATATGCACGCCTGCGACCGGAAACAGAAAAGCAAATAAAGGAAGTGGACTTAAAGAAGCTGGGTATCAGCGTAGCATCTTTTAAAGTATTGTTCAATGCCAGAGAAGAGTTCCCCGAAATATACTGGGGGGAAAACCGACTCCCTTTAAGCAGATATCCCAATAAAGGATATATGGCGATGAAACGAGTACTCGATAATTTCGGAGATGGAACTCATGGGGGCATCTTCGAATATTCCGATCCTCGCCATGAAGCATGGAAAAATGCAGTGAAAGAAGGATTATGGATGACTGGATTTTGGAGAATACCCTGGCAAGCAAATACGATTAAAATACAGCAAATTGATACAGAAAAGAAAACCGTTACACATGAAGTAGGAATCGGCGTATCCAAAAATCCGGCCAATAACGGTTCTGGAAATGGAATCGGATCAAAATACAAACGTCCTGAAGGTTCCGGTGAAGAACCTTATTATGTCATTAACCTACCAGAAGAAATAGATCTTCCCGGAGAATGGTGTATTGATTTTAAGCGTCAGAAGATGTATATTTTACCACCGGAAAACGCTTCCTCCCAAAAGATAAAAATATGCTGCAAATATACTCCGTTAGTGAACATGAGCGGAGTCAACAATTTTACTATTTCAGGTATCGTATTTGACAAATCTGCCCAAAACGGATTAGTGATGCAAGGAGGAAATAAAAATCTGGTAACCGGATGCACCTTTAAAAACCTAGGCGGTACGGCAATCATCATAGATGGAGGATTAGAACACCAGATCAAAAGCAATGACTTTTACGCATTGGGAAAAGAAGGTGTCTCTGCCATGGGTGGAGACCGCAAGACTCTGACTCCCTGCAATTTTCTGATTGAGAATAATTATTTTCATAATTACGGACTCATAAAAGATTCTTGGGCAGCAGCTGTAAGACTGGGACGTTACGAGGCAACTGGAAGTGATAAAGCCGGAGAAGATGCCGTAGGAATCACTGTCCGTCACAACCTCGTACATGACGCTCCTCACTCTGCCTTTCTTTATGTAGGCAACCTAAACGTATTTGAATATAATGAAGTGTTCGATATTGCCAAGAAAACCGGTGATGTAGGAGCTTTCTACTCTCGCCACGACTGGACCAGCCGGGGAAACGTAATCAGACATAATTTTATCCATCATATTCCACGCGCCAACGGTACCTATCACGATGATGGACATACAGGCGATTCCGTTTATAATAATATTATCCACCGCGCACTTAGTGGCACAATGATTGGCGGAGGACACGATAATGTAGTGAAAGACAACATCTACCTCAACTGCATTCACCAAGGAATCAGTCTTGACTCACGAGGAAAACACCGCAACTATACAGTTAAAAACAAGAATTATACATTTCGTTTTAACCAGTACAACCTTAAACAAGGAAACTGGAAAAAGCTTTATCCAGAAATGGAGAACTTCCTATCACATAAATCCGGAAAAACCAGACGTGCCGCTTAACAAAAACGATGCGTTTCAAAAAGTACAAAAACGACGCGTACAAGAAAAAAGGTGAGCGCGGTCCTATTCAGCATGATCAAAGCCCACCGTTTTTCTTTCACTTGAACCCTCTTTAAATGGCTTTAAAATATCATTTAAAAGCCATTGCAGATTCAAAATAATTTCCTATCTTTATGCAATTGTTAGGCTGCTATACCTGACACCTCATCCGGCTTCGTGTACAGCATCATGTCTGTATATTTAGCTTGATAGTTTACGCTTGCACTAAACTCCGCTTTCCTGCATTCCTTGAATGGGCTGCCGACAAATGGGTTTCGGTCCATCCAGTCGCACAGTTCTAAAATGGAGGACTTGTTCGAAGTGAAGTACACAAACGAATGCCCTTTCAGAACGGTCAGCACGTCCAGGTAGTCAGCCAGACGCCAGGACATCTCGTAAGTACCCACCTCGGTGGAAAGGTACGGCGGATCAACCAGGAACACCACACCCGGAACATCCTTGTAACGTTTGAATACTTCCTTGTAGTCTTCGCTGGTTATAGTCAGTCCTTCCAGATAATCCTTTGCTTCGGGATAATCTGTTTGCCGAATCCTATTGTAGATGGCTTCTTTCTTCATTCCTTCCAAACTGGTCACATATTTCATGGCGAACAACAAGGATGCGGAAACCGTGATATAATCCACGTAGCCGTGCTCTTTTTCTTCCCTCTCAATACGGGCAAACATTTTATCGCGAACCTCCCCGGTTATACGTTTATTTCTGGGTTCCCCTTCAGCTATCCGGCGCAAATCGGATAACAGCACATTGGTGGCTGGGATATTCGCAAGCCTCCGGCGGTAGTTGTCGAAGTCGTTATACACAACGGCGGCATCAAGCCTGACACATTTGGTAATATGTGACAGCAGGCCCGAGCCGCCAAATAGGTCCACAAACACGGTGCTGCCCGGGAACTGTCCCAGCACCCTGATAAAATCCTTCGCAAACATGCGTTTCTGCCCCACGAAAGGAAGCGGGGCGGACAAATACATCTTTTTCATTTCATTCTGCTTTAAAACGGCCGCAAAGGTCCCCAGAATAAACGAAAAACAGCGGGAAACATGAACGGTTCCCGCTGCAAGACATATACAGCAAACTACACGTTCAGCCCGAAGCGGACCGCCTCGTCACCGGCAAGCAGTGCGCGGGTTCCCTGGATATTGTTCTCGTAGATATGCACATTTCCCAAGTAGAGGGTGATCGACTTCAAGGGAAGTTCTATCTGCCGCGCCATCAGGTACAAGTGGTAAATATCGGAAGGTAGCCCGAGGTTCGCGTCACTGCTACGCTGGTAGGCGGATAGAACCAGTTCACCGCCATCTAACTGGAACTGTACCAGACTCAAACAGGGTGCCTGGTTGCTCTCGGCACCGGTTTCGCCCAGAAAAAGCACGTAGTTCTTGCTGTTGCGCCTCTCCCGGTTAATTTTCGCTATCAACGGAGGCAGCTTCTCGAAATAGGTCGGGTAACTGTTCACCAGGATGGAGCCGCAATAGTCCCACCAGTTGATGCCGGCCTCCCGGTACTTCTCCACGTTGCGCTCACCCTGCATAAATAACTGCAACTCGCTGCGGAGCTTCTTGCGGGCGATATGATGCCCTTCGAATATATCGAGCAGGTCTGCCGGTGTCAGCGAGAGCTGCTCGTTCAGAAGGTACTGTATGTTTCCCTTCTTGTTGGTCTGTGTCTTTCCCGTGGCAAGGATCTTGTCCAGGATGCGGTAATACTTATTCATAGCCATTTCCTCCTTCTAAATTTGAAACTCCCTAAAGATAAGGGGAAACGGCACTCCTTGTGGCATAAGACTGCCTGTTCACACTGCAAGCGTCTTGCAGTCGCTCTGGAACCGTTTCACCAGCGCGTACACCTTGCGCTCGCTCACCGAATACTTTTCGGACAATACGGCCACGACATACGAAACTTTCTCACCCTGATCCAGTAGGCGGGTATAGTCTGAATACAAATCAATATACCGGGCATCCTCCAGACGGATTCCGGATGCTTGAAGCCTTTTCAACAGTTCCCGGTTAAAGTTTAATATCTCAATCACTTTCATACAACAAAAAAATTATATCTTTGCATCGCCAATCATTTTTTAAACACATAAAAAGAGAGAACTCGTGACAGAGGGTATTTGCCCCCGGTCGCGCGAGTTCTCTCGTCGTGTGTTAAAAAAGTGATTGGCGTTACTATTTAACAGGCCGGGGGCTTTTTTCTTCCCTCCCCCGAAGGGTTCATTCCACCCGGTAATCTTCCGGATCAAAAGCGTCTTTCTTTCTCCAGCCGTCAGCCAGTGTATCCTGGATGTGCTTCATGGCCTTCGTGTAGAAGTCCGTCAGTTCCTCCAGATTCTCAAACGTCCGGTACTGGGGCTCCTCATCCGTCCCGAACTTGAACGTCACCGGGAGCATAGCGCCGCCGGTCTGTACGGCCAAATCATACGCTGCCTTATAATTGAACTGGTTCTCACTTGACAGCCATACCGGCATGTCCTCATAGACAAACCCGGAAAGTATCTCCCGGTCGGTCTGGTCGTTGTACCAGCCCGTGATGACGGACTTTATAGTGTCCGGACCGGGTTTCCCGATGAAACCCTCCTCCATGTAGGAGGCGGAGCCGTCCTCCCTTTCCTGCACATCCCAGCGGATGCGCCATCTGTTACGTGCCGGGCTCACGCACTCGATCAGTCTTATCCCGGATGTTCCTTCTACCCGTTTCATGTAAATATGTATTTAGTTCGACCCTTGCCGAAAGTTTCCGTCTTGATGGTGGTCTCGAACGGAAAGCCGTCGGGCATATCCTTCACTTGCAAGAGGATGTTCTTCATCTCCTCGCTGTTGGTGAAGAACTTTTTCGGTTCGCCGTTCATCTCAATAGCCACGATACAGCGGTCCTCGCCCTGTTCGGTCTTGATGCCCGTCTCAAAGTCCTTCACCACAATCGGTAAGTTTACCAGCTCCCGGATGCTTACCACCACCCCGGGAAAACGTTTCTTGCCGTCCTCCGGCTTGTAGGAAACGTTCAAGTCTTTAAATGATCTCATGTCTTTGCCTGTTAATTTTTTAAACAACGTATGACAGTCGGCGTGTTTGGCCATTCCATAGAATGACGCTACCAGTTCACGCCTTCTTCTTCTCGATTTTACCTCGTGCATTTTTCGGGCGAATTTCTGCTTGATGCGTTTACGGATACGGACATGCTCCGGACCATAAATCACATAACCGAGAAAATCGATGCCCTCTTCCACCGGGAACACGCGCTCGTCAGATTTTATCTGAAGCCCTATCCGTTCCATTTGTGAGTGGACAGCATCACGAATCATCCACAGTTCCGCTTTCGTTTTACCAAGTACAAGACCGTCATCACAATAACGATAGAAATGACGGACACTGTACTTATCCTTCAAATAATGGTCTAAAAAAATAGACAGGAGTAAATTACCGGTAGCCTGCGAGCTTCTAAGCCCGAAACTGATACCGCTGTCAAGCATCATTATAAAGGAATTGAGAATTCCAAGCAGTTTCTTGTCCTTGAAAACACGGGCAAAGCACCACATAGCAAAATCCTGACGTACATTGTCATAAAAATGGTGAATGTCAAACTTATAACCATACCCTGTCCCTTCCGGATCCGTTTCCATGTCACGACAGATGAACTTCATCAGGTCATGGGTGCCGCGTCCCTGGATAGATGCCGACGTTGTACGTATAAAGCGCCTGCGCAGGTGTTTGTCCACTACGGTCATGATGGCATGTACTCCGATACGGTCATACATCGTAAGAATCTGCAAATTCCTTGCCTTTCCATATTCCCAGATAGTCCGTTCACGATAACCGCTGACACGGAAAGAGCCGTCTGATATACGTTCTGCAAGTTCCTTTATAACTTCCTCCCTATGCGCAAGCAGGTAGCGTCCCTGGCGGCTTCGTTTACGTGACGTTCCGCGAAGGACCTGATTGAACGACTCCGACATGTTGGAGTAATCCGCTATCTCCTCGATAATATAACCTTCTCTGCGCATAACTGTTTTTCTTGGGGCCTTCAATCCCCCGGGGCCGGCTTCTTCGAACCGTTTCCGGCCTACCAAACCCTACCCGACACTCTGTTTTTCAGTTTTCCGGCCCTTACGGACCGCTGTTACTGCGGCTTGCCCCCCTCGGCACCACGGGGGGGACAAGTCCCCGGTGTTGTACGCCGATTAAAATTTCCTTTCGATTGTTGTTCAGACGAGAACCGATGTTCGTGTTCGTATTCGAGGAATCGTTGTTCGCATTCGACATCGAAACACCGCCATTCGGGTTCGCGTTGTTGTTGCCACGATAGACCACACGGCCTATGGGGAGGCGCCACCTTTCAAATGCAAAAGTACTATTTTCAAATTATTATTTAACAAACAGATACAAAACCTGACGTCAAAAAAATATTTTTCGACGGGCTGACGCCCGTAATGAACGGTGTTCCCCTGCTCGGGGAACACCGGACGTTTTGTCGCTTCGCTCCCGCTTTGACGCTTTACGCGACCGATCATGCAACCTCGCTTATCGCTTTAAACGCCACGGCGCTCGACGCCCTGACGAGCCGACCGCGGAAGGCCAGACGAGAACCGATGCTCGTGCTCGTACTCGAGGAATCGTAGTTCGCATACGACACCGAAACACCGCCATTCGGGCTCGCGTAGTAGCTGCCACGATAGACCACACGGCCGGAGGCAGTGGATATGTAGTAGATGTCGCAGTAATTTGTCGAGGAGGAACCCGAAACGGAACCCACCGGAATCACGTCCATATATTTGCCATGCGCCACGGCGGTAATCCAGATACCGGAACTCACGGAACCCTTAACCAGGCGGGTACTGCCGTCAGGCATCCAGATGCGCCACTTCCCGGAATTGCCCGTGTCATTAGGAAGGTCCACGCCGTCCATCATGTCATATTTATGACCATAGATGTCCTCGTAGCCAAGGCAGCAAATATTATTCACCTGCGTAACCGTGGCCCCGCCGTAGTCATCCTTCTCACGGTACCACGCATACTGGTGGACGGAGTTTTCTATCAGGCTGTTCGTCACATTAGGGTTGATGGAGGAGGCTTCCTCATAGCCGATCGTGTCCGTCATCCCGCGGCTGGCAGTACCACCCGTAGTACGGTTGTTCGTGTGAGAGCCCGCGCCGCATTGTTCCTGGCTGTCACGACGACCGTACTTCGCGTAGAAAAGATTCGCGATGCGAGAGTGCATAAGGGCATCAATCTGCTGCATACCGCGCTGGACACTGTAATAGTGGAAATCAGCCCAGGTCATGCTCGCCGTAGTGCTCCCGCCGGTAATGCAGGCGCGAAGTTTGGAACCGACAACACTGCTGCCCACAACGGCACACAAGTGCTCGTCATTAGGCACCCATTCGGGTTCCATATCCTCGATCCTGTCACTGTTAGAAAGGACAACCTTATCGAACTCTGCCGTGTTCAGAATGGAGAAGTGAAGAGCAGTGGCACCCTCCGGAACATCGGCAATCAGGTACATACCGGCCTCGAACTTGTTGCTCAAGGTAGGGACGACGATTGAACTGATGACCGTGCCGGAATCGTCTGTGAAAATGCTTCCGACAAGGCTTGTACCGGGAACGCTCGGGAAACGCACACGCTTGTAACCGTCCACGTTCACCTTGCATACCGAATACGTACTGTCAGTACTGTAGCTGTTCGAAAGCGTATCCTTTCCGCTCATGATCTTACGACCGGAAAGATAACCGCCACTCGTGCCCTTAATGTCGTCAAGCGTAAGGACGTCAGCATCCGGAACGGAAGGCATGTTATCCGAACCGTTACTGCTGTAACAGGAGTAATGCTTGCCGTTCAGGTAATCATTGATACCCTTGCTCCAGAAGAAGGGCTCGTACATCATCCAGTCACCTTCAGTGCCGTCCAGTCTGGCAGCCGTGCCGTCGGCGTACTTGTTGCTGTCCGTGTCGTCCAGCGGGTAGTAGGTCATCTCACCGTCCAGGTTGTTCACCGTGGTATCAACGTTCGCCATGTTCACACCCCGCGTCGTCGCTTTTTTAGTCACTTTAGCAAGTACACGGTGACGCTGCTTCAGGATGGCGGAAATATGACCGCTCACCTCATACGCGTTGTCATACTTGTAGCCGGTACCGTTGTCAAGGTTGCTCACGTTCGCGTCATCCGATACCTCGTCGTCGAACTCGATCATCGTGTATTCCGGCTGCCGGATATTCAGTTCCGGGAAGTGCGCCTTCAGAGCGCTGTACGTATCGTCATCAATGTAGCGCGTGAGCTGTACCGTACCCACCAAGGCGCACGTGTCCGTAGTGTTGCCATCGGAATCCACACCGCCCATCCCGACAAACTTATCCAGCCACGTACCGTCATCCTCGCGGTCAATACCGGTTACCCTGATACGTTCCACACCCGTGCAACGGCCCAGCAGGGTTTCCCAGTCAATACCTGGACAACTGTCAAAGATGAAGGTCTTCACCTTGCTGTAGCTTTCCAATGTCAGCCCGCCGGTGGTCAGTCTGCCCAGATATTCCAGACGGAGGCTGGTCAGTGTACCGGGAAGGTGGAGCAGCGTCACGGGAGAACCCTTGGCAAGCACCACGCTCTGCACCTGCGTACCGCGGGCCTCAAGTTCTTCCAGCTTGGTCTGCGCACTCAAATCCAGCTCGGTACTGGTACTTCCCCCGGTTTTCGCCTGTGCCTGGTTACGAAGGTTGAGTTTACGTAGCTGCTTGCAGTTGCCGATGTTCAACCACCAGCCGGTACTGCCGTTGCCGGAACTTTGAAGGTTCAGTTCGCGCAGCACGGTACATTTGCCCAGGTCGAAAGCGTTTTTCAGGTGGTCGGCGGCCCCGCTCATATCCAGCACCTTCATACGGCTCGCGCCATAAACCCTCAAGGGATCGTTCACCGTATAGGCACCGGTGATGGAAAGACTCGCAGCCGCATCTTTCTTGATGATGCCGGTATTCCCTATATTCGGGCTGTTGTTCGTACCGTAGCCGAAAGCATAAACCTCGTTGGCCGTAATCTTCAGCACGTCGGGGGTGTCAGCAGCCGTACGTGCCAGATAGAGGTCGATGTTGTCACTGGTGAAATTGCTCGTGCCGTACTTGGCATCCAGAAGGGCGAAACGATTACGCACGAAATATTCACGGTGCGCACGGTTACTGCCCTGAAGGGCGTAGATGAACGGCCACACCTTGCCGTACATCTCCTGCGTGGCGGGCAGGATGTACTTCAGCTCGCCGCTCTTGTTATAGGCACGGTCGCACCAGTTGCCCGCCTGCTCCACGTTCAGCATGTCCAGGACACGGCTGGTGGTAAGTACACCGCGAAGAGCCTGCGCCTGTGTCTTCAGGTCAGCGTCCAGGTTGGCCAGAACGAGGTTCCAAAGCCAGCTGTCACGGCCTTCAAAGGCATATTTCCCGGCCTCGGCGTCATAAGTGTCGCGGTCGGTGGTGTAGTCATACACCAGGAAACAGTCGTTACGTTTTCCCATCTGGGTATCACCGTCGTAGTAGGTGATGTACCATATCAGGCCGTCCCACGTGCGCAGCATCATGTTCTTCGCACGCTGGTCAACGGCAAGGAAATAGTCCGTCCAGAGGTAATACGTCAGCAGGAAAGCCTTGTCGAAATAGTCACTTATCTCGTCCCTGAACTTCTCGCTCTTAAAAGTGGAGAGGTCGGCGCTCGTCGCACCGTCCGGAACACACGAGCGTATCCATGCGTACAGCCGTTTCACGGCCGTACGCTGCGACTCGTCAAGGCCCGCCCATTTCACATCATCCGGAACGTTGGTCTCGGCACCGGCATCAAACACCTCCTCCAGATGAGCGTCACTTGTGGTCTTGAAAAGGCACATGGCCTCGGTATTGTTCAGCATTTCCAGAGTGAGGGGACAGGCAGGATCGTAACCCTCCACGCCACTAAGGCCGAACAGGTCGCCGCTCTTGCTTTTCTCGTTGTTGAAGTTGTATTGCCCCACATAGTTGTTCTCGCCGTCCTCCGCAGCCGCCACAAACACGTCGATAGGCACACCGTCGATAGCGGTACGCACGGTGACCGCGTTCAAATCGCTGCCGCCCGTCTCGTACTGGTAACGCTGCGGAGGGGTGAGAAGCCCCATCTCCTTCAGCACGTCGTTGAACAGTTTGGCACCGCCTGTGTTCAGCGACATGGACGAGTCGGAATAATCACTCTTCAGACAGATCAGGTTCATGGCGATGCCACCGGGACGGACGGGATATTTCTTTTCCGCCTGCTCCTTGCCGCCAACGGTGAAGCTAAGGTTCGTGCCGCCCTTGCTGATATAGATACGGATGTTCTTGCTCGGATATTTCGTGGAACTGGTACCCTGAATACGGATATAACAGTCACGGAGCACGAAGTCGTATTCGGATCCGAAAGGGGAGTAATAGAAGATATCCGCCGAAAAGTCCGTCTTCTTGTTGTTCTCGGCATACACGTCATCGAGCTTGTTCTGGCGCACGATACGCAGCACCCCCTTGCCTTTGGCACGCAGCTTGTCCATATCCACAGTGTCGGTATCACCCAGGATATCGTTCTCCTCGTACAGCGCGATCATCTCCTCACCGTCCGCACTGTCCACCATCCGGTTCTCCAGTTCCTCGCCGTCACTCAACCGACGGGTATAGATACGCACGCTCTTTACCTCCACGTCCGCCCCGGCGCTGTCAATGGTGATATATTTCGGATTGTCCTGGCGGAAGCTGAAGGCGTTGTCGTAGATGTCGGCACCGGTACGGTTGCCGTCCACATAAAGCTCCATCAGACGGCTCTCATTGCGGGTACCCACCATGAGGGCCACCTTGATCCACCGGTCTTCCACATAATTCGTGCCCAGCTTGATCTCACGCTCCACCAGCTCGTCGTCCTCGTTGGTATAGGACACTTTCTCACCGGTCTTGAAACTCGCTTCCGAAGGGGTGATATAAAGCCCCTTGCCACTGTCGAGACAGTCCACAACTGCGGTATCGCTGTCAGTGGGATTGCTTACCCGGAGGGTCAGTTCAATGGTCAGCCCCGTACTTTTCACATCGGTGGCAAAGGGCCGGTAGCCGATGACGGCTTTCGCACCGTTGGTCAGCTTCAGCGCCTCACCCGTCCAGCCGTTGCTGCTCCAGTCAAAACCCTCGAACGTGGTCTCCACGCCGTTCGACTCCCATGTTCCGGGGTTACTCTCCCCGTTGCTGCGGCCCGCCGCGTCAAGCTTGACCGCCAGGCCGTAGGTGGCCTCGCTGATATCGATACCGCTCTCACCCACGTCGATGCGCAAAGTGTACCCGGTCGGACCGGCTTTCAGGACAAGCGTCTGCGTGCCTTCCTCGGTAAACCGGTTACTGTAGGTCATCATGCTGCGGGGAGCGCTCACGGTACTGCTCTTGACGCCGTTTTTCCAGAACTCCACTTCAGCGGGCACACGGTCGGGATCATAGGCCACCCAGTCGAAAGTGAGCTTCTCGTAGCGGCCGGCTTCAAGGACCGGCTCCAGATGCTCGTCCCGTCCGAGGACATGCCCGTCGGCATGAATGAGCTTCAAACCGATGAAGGGCGCGCCGGTTCCGGCCTTCAGCAGGTCGATATGGATGCTCTCGCTTTTCAGCGTGAGGTCGTCAGTTTCCATCTCGGCCACCAGCTGGGCGGTATGCCGCCCCACGGACAGGCCGGTCATGGAAACCTCGAAACTGCCGTTCGTCGTGCCGCTGCGGGTGACCGTATGCGCGTTCTGCTGTACACCGTCCACGTACAGGCTGACGGTTTTCGTGCCGGTACCGCTCACGGCGTAGGGTATACTCGCGGAATCATAGGTACCGTAACCGCCGTTCTGGATGGTGGCCGCCAGGTTGTAACCGCAGGAAAGGGACAGGGTGACGCTCTTCACGCTCACGTACGCCTGCTTCTTCTGCGCCTTGCCCGTGGTGGGATCGGTAGTCTCGGCAATGACGTAGATGTCGCTCGTGCCCACCAGCAGGTATTTGGTCAGGTCAAGGGTATAGGTACCCTTGCTCACTTCCTTCAGCGAGGAGGAATAAGTGGTGGTCGTCCCGCGCTTCACCTGGATGGTGACGGTCGCTTTCTGTCCGGTACTGCTACCCTTGTCATCACCGCCGGCAACCTGGTGGTCATAGGTATAGGTAAGTTTCACCGCTCCGCCTTCCTTCACGGTTTTCTTGTCGGTCTCGGCAAGCAGCACGATCTTGGTGGTGGAGGACTCACCGCCGCCACCGCTGCCGGCCGGGATGTCAACGCTCGCGATCTCCGCCCCGCTCTTGTTGGTCAGCGCAAGGCGGACACTGCTCTCGTCGTCGCTCACTTCCGCGCTCATGCCGAACACGGTACCGGCTTCCACCTCCTGGAATTTGGCGGCGACGGTCTTGTTCTGGACGGGATTGGTACTGTCGGCATCCAGGCTCTCGTCCACTTCCAGCTTGTCGATGGTCAGATCCACGTTGCCCTCGCTGTCGGGAACTTTCTTCTCGCCGTTCACTGTCAGGCTTTTCATCGTTCCGGCACCGCCGAAGTCCTCCCAGCTCGCCTCCTGCTCCCAGCTCGACAGACTTGTCCCCACGAACTGTTTGGTCTCCCATTTGCCCTGCGAGACTTCATAGGTGATGCAACGACCCTTGTAACGGTATTTCTCATCCACGGCACCAATCGCGGAGGAAAGGACATAATAACCGCTCTCCAAAGGGACTTCCGCCGTCACATTATACGTGTTACCGCCACCGCCCGTACCACCGGGAATATCAACGGAGGCAATCTCCGTCCCGGTCTTCCCCAGCAGGGTGAGTTTCACCGTGTCGTTCTCCTCATCAGGGACGGCCGTCATGCCACCGACCAAACCGTCGTTCACACCGGCGGCGGCATCCTCCGCCTGTTTCGCAGCCGCGGATGCCGCTGCCGCAGCGGAATTTGCAGTTTCAGCAGCCTGATTGGCGGTACCGGCCGCATCAGACGCCATACCCGCAGCTTTATTCGCCAAAGCCGCAGCATTATCCGCTTTCGTGGCAGACGCATTCGCCGTGGCAGCGGCATCATCGGCCGGTTTACGCAAAAGGGTAAGCGGAGCACTCACCAGCTCACTGCCGCGAAGGGCGGGGAGACTTTTGATATTGTCAAGGGAGCTGACCTCCACAAGTTCATCAACGCTCTGGCTCTCGGCCTTGATAGCGTTCAGGATCTCCTGTTTTTCCGCATTTGTCATGGCTAATCCTCCATTACCCTTCTATCTGTTTCACTATTTGGGAATAACAGCCCGGAGTAAGACCGGTGACAGCTTCCTTTATCAAAACCGCATCCTCCGATGTCAGATCCACATCCGCATCGGAACCCATAATCCTCATGCAAAGACTGTAAGCATGTAATTTCCTTTCATTATCCGTCTGAATATTACCGCTCGGACGGAAACCGGTACCGTTGAACAGGCACTGGGAGACTATGACTCCCATACACTGGGGTTTCTTATCAATCAACAGCACGCTACCGTCGAAATCCTTAAAATACACATTAAAATTTACTTTCATATCCTTTATTTTTAGATATATGTCATCTTAACGACAATTCCATTAACAACCTCAAGGGTATAGTTATAAGTTGTAAAATCACTCTTTACAGCCCACTGGAAGGTACCTGAAACACCCTTTCGGTAACTGTATGTCCCATCGCTGGCCAAGCTCCATCCCGTACCGTAATTGTTCGACAGGATATCACCACAATACACCGCCCCGTTCACATGCACACCACCGTCAAAATAGCCGGCATAAGTATTGGCACTGATAGGATAGCTTTGACCAGAGGACTTGCTGGAGGCATAGATAGCGGCACCACCCAGATTCGAGCCTACGGCCTTGACACCGAAGCGTCCCTGCGTGGCGGCATTAAAGGACACATCCACAATACCCTCCATGTCCGTTTGTGAGACACCAAGTTTCAGACTGCGGGAATCATTGCCGAAATAATCACCGGCTTTCCAGTACAACCGTCCGGAATCAATCGTAAAACCGCCGATTTTACCCTCATAGGCATACACTGTACCATAAATCTTGGCGTTGCGCGTCTCAATACTACCGTCTTCCAGAATCTTGAAATTATCATTAGCCGTAACAAGTCCCTCCAACGTGATATTATCGCCCTTGATTTTTACGCCGTCACCCCCAACACCTACAAGGGATTTCAAATTTCCATCACCGTCAATGGCATACAACCCGGAATATTTGGAAGTAACCATCAGGCCGGTCTCTTCCAGCAGGTTCTCGTCTTTGTCGAACACCGCCGCCGAAATCTTTACCAGACGCTCCGACTGCTCGAAAAGGGTTTTATAACGGTGTGTCAGGGATTCCACACGGTCGGTGCTCAATATGAGCATATACAGGTAAATATCACCGGTAAAACTCAATTTAAAATCACCTGTACCGTTCCAGAGTCCGCTACAGGTGTACTGTACGTACCCGTCGGTCGCGGACAGTTCTTCCTCCACCTCCATGCTGTTGAAATTGGCAAAGCCTGTCTTATCCACACCCACAAACTCCACACGCAGCGTGCCGGCCTTGGCACAGCGGTAAAAGAAAGTCAGGAACACCGGGACGGCTTCCTTCTCCCCACTGTCATTTTCAGGCATGGAGGGAATACTTTTCAGGTTCTCACGTTTCTGGAGGATGTACTTGTTACGAATCCGGACAACCGTACGGCCGTCATCCTCGGTCACGCTCGCGCTGTCACCCTTCCTCGTCAAGACGTTACCGTTCGCCCAGATCCACCGGTTGCCCACAAGGAAGAACACGGTCTCGTTCTCCGTGTTCCACTTCATAAGGCCGTTATCAAAGGCGGGGTTATTCAGGTAGCCGCGCTCGGTGGCGAAGTCATTCCGCAGGGCGGTGACGGAACTGACGATTTTCCCCTCGACTATCTCGAACTTCGTCTTGATATCCTCGCCCGTTACCAGAAGGAACGTACCACGCAGGTAGGCGTTGTCGCTGTACAGGCCATCACCGTGAGGCTGGTTGTCTGAAGGGAACCAGTCATCACTGATACCGTCAAGGTTGCCCAAACGGGCACGCAGGCAGCCGGTGAAGTTCTTCGCCTTCACCACGTCCATCACGTCCACACGGGGCTGCCCGTCCTCGGTGGCGGAGATCAGGATCAGGTTCTGGCGCAACGGATTCTCCGTGTTGCCCATCAGCACGCACTCGTCACCAGACTCCGGAAGAGAAGCGCCGAACTCGTCCTCGCCCACGAGGATGGAACCACCCTCCACGCCGGCCACCTCAACCCAATAGCTTTTCAAATTCCCGCCGCTGAAGGTCTGGCAGCGCATGAGGTCATGGGCCACGAAAGTGTTCTCCTGCTCGAAAGTGATCCTCCAGTAACCGCCCTCAAGAACAGCGGTCTTTATTTTCCCGTTGGCGGCACTGACACAAAGCTGGCCGCCGACGCTGCGTACCTTCTCGATAAGCAGCTCCAATACTACCATGACCTGGCGTACCGTCAGCTTGTCGATGGTCAGATGGGACAAAGCGTCCTCCATCCAGAGCCGCCAGCCCTCACCGAAAAGACCGTCCACGAATTTCGGACTGCGAAGAAGCTCACGCACAACAAGGGTCAGCAGCCCGGCATTGCCCTTGTCATCAATACCCGCATTATCCTCCTGTCCGAAAGAGGCTCCCGCTTCGAAGGTGATCTTCCCCTTTGCACGGTCATTCTTTTTTTTGCTGATGTGTTCCGCCTGGCTTCTCCGCGCGGAAAAAAGATTGTTGTCCGTAGGCAGTGTCTTGTCCCAGCTACGGATAATGTCAGGAAGCGCGGCACCCTCCGCCTTTGACTTCGTATAGTTTTTCAGTTCCCCGATACTGTCATTCACCCGTTCAAACGCACCACTATGCAGGGCATCGCTGATCTCGATGTCCATCTCCCCGGGTTGGTTCACTTTCCGGGTAATTTTCGTGATACGGCTGCTGCGATAACCGGTTTCGGGGAAATACTCCTCGCTTTCAAGTCTCACACGACGGCCTACGGACAGGGAAACACCGTTCTCCTCAATCCACACATGGTCGGTCGGGGCCTTGTAAACGGCAAGATCCTGCCAGTGTTCGGTATTGAACTGTTCCACCGCCGTAAGAAACTCCTCCTCGGCAAGCGGGTAATATTCGTCCGGCATACGGATATTCCAGAGAATATAACGGTCACCGGATTTCGGAATAAGTTTGCCGCCGGGGAGTTGCGTGTCATCATCATAGGGCCATATCGTAATAATCTCGAACTCACGGGTGGCACTGTTGAAATTCACCTCGAAATAGTGGTCCTCACCCTGCCCCAGTCCGGAAAGGTCACCGTCCTGGAACGATACACGTTTGGTCTCGTCGGGCAGCTCGTAATCGTTCGGATCGAAGTTCAGGCTGTCGTCCCTGAAATAATAGACCGTGAAAGGGTTGCCGTCGTCATCTTTCACATCTTCGCTGCGCACACTGCTGACAGCCCCGATCCTGCGGGGATAAATGCCGCTGAAGGCGTCTTGCTCGTAACGGTCATAGATGCCGTACTCCTCCGTATGTATCTCGACATATTGCCTGCCCCCCGGAAGCATCAGGCGGCTATGCCCGTATTTTGACGGATCTATGTTCCGCGTGCTGCCTACCGGGAACAACCGGGTATAAAAATTGTCGGTACCCGTCGTGTCGCGTTCGATTCCGGTCAGTCCCTTCCCGTAGCCCAGCGTTATTTCCTCGCCATGCTCACACCGGCACACGTTCACGGTCTGGCCTTCCACCCACCATTCAGCCTGCCCGCCGACCGCTTCGGCTATCTCTTTCAGGGCTTCGTTGCAGTACTTCCCCTCGTAATCGATGACGATAAGGTCCGTACCGTCCACCCGCCCCACTTTCCAGTCGGTGGTGTGGTTCATTCCGTCATTGATACACTTCACGATCATGGCCACGTGTTCACGCGGAGTCGCTGTCAGCGTGAACACAGGCTCGGTGTTCCCGTCGGTGGTCTCCAGCACAAGAAAACGTCTCACCAGGCTCTCGATACCGTAAAACTTCAAATCATATACCCACTCCTGGCCGCTCTTCTGCTTCGGGGTGTACCGTTCGGTCAGCCAGTAGCGCTCACCCTCAAAGTCCACCCGGTCATTCACGTCCAGGGCGATATATTCGTAATGCGTGAAAGAGAGTGTCAGGACATTGTCACCCTGCACCTCCTTCACCTGGGTGGAGCTGTCGCCCGCCTCGATATCGGTCCGTCTGTTGCCGTTGCTGTCATAGATGGTCAGCATGTCTGTATCTTGTTTAAACGTCGTTTGAATAGGGTTTGAATCACATTTATATGATCGGGACAGGTTCCCGGAACTTCACCTTGAACTTGCCGGCGTGCACGCCTTCCTTCCAGAGATAGGTCAGAGGCTGGAACTTGCTGCAATCCGTATATTTCACACGGAGAGTCAGGGCAAGTTGGGGAAAGGAAATCTCAAGCCACCCGTCACGGCCTTTCTTCAGGAAATTGATGAACTCGAAATACTTCTTCAGCCAGCCGGCCTGCGTTTTGCCAAACAGGGCGAAATGAAGCGTCACGTCACGGGCCTCGTTCCTGGGCGTCAGCACGGAGGAATATTTCTCCCCGTCCTCCTCCCGGATATTCACAGCCGTGTCCGTTTTCGTCTTGCTCGGGGTCAGGATGGCGGTCAGGTTATCCATCCCGCCGCGCTTGTCCTCAACGAGGAACACCCCGTATGTACTCCAGATGTCGGTACCGTTGACAAGTACCAGACCGCCTAATATCTTTTCCATATCATTTGCATTTTACTCCGTCACGATTGATTTTACGAATCTCTTCCTCTATTTTGCCAAGGTGCGACGCGCTCGTGCCGGTGTTCTCCTCGATACGGGCAAGATGCCCCTCGGCGGTGTTCATCTTGTCGATGACGCTCTCCATCTTCTCATCGATGCTCGACCAGTGTTGCAACCCGCTGGTGAACATGCCGTCCAGTTTTGTACCCTGGTCCTGTGTCATGGCTGAAAAACCGCCGGTTTTGGCGCTCTGGCTCGTACCGCCCGAGTTATCGTACCCGGTGGCCGCGGCAAGATTGTCACGAAGAGCGACGGCTTCCTCGACATACTTCATGTACTCGTCCTGGAGGGCCTTACGCTCGGCTTCTGTAAGGTCATTGTCTTCCATCGCCTTGCCGAATTTCTCCCACCAGCCTTTCAGCTTGTCGGAATACAGCTCACCGATCTTGTTTGACAGCATCGCACGCATGAAATACTCGGATATGTCCTCCGCCGCGGCTGCGGCATCATACTTCATATCCATCAGGTTATCCACGAAACTGCTGTACATGCTGTCGAAGGAAATACCGGTGAGACCTTCATACAGCTGGTCGGTAAGTTCCTCCAGCTTGCCCGCCTGGTCGATATAGTCATCCAGCTTCTCGGTCAGACGACCTCCATATCCGCCCTTGCCGGTATCCTGGATCTGCGTCCACATGTCCACGTTACTGCGCAACTTCTTCATCTCCTCCGGACTTAGGTTCCAGATGTCACCGTTCCAGCTACGCCCGATCTGACCGCTCAAACGGTCAATCTGTTCCTGTGAGAAACCGCCCCAGTAATAATTCCAGCTGTGATGCGAACCGTGATAACCGGCCTGCGACATGGCCATGTCCAGATAGTTCGAGTTCGTCTCCTGCTGGAGCCTGTAGGCATCCCGGTAGGCGGCCACGGACTTTGTACCCTTGCTCGCCTTGATCTCCTCCGTCAGGTCCTCGATAGCCGTCTGCAAGGTCTCGTTGCGCTCGGTCAGCCGGTCGATGGTTTCCTGGACCTCTTTGGCATTGCTTGAAGTCGTCCAGGAGGAAAATCCGCCCCAGGTCAATGCGTCGAATATCTTGCCCACACCGGAAAGCAGCGATTTTCCGATAGTCACAAAAAGATCACCGGAAAGCACATCGTCAAGAATACCGCTCACGGCATTGAACACCGCGTCGAGCAGGCCACCGATGACCACACTCAAACCATCTTTGAAAAGGTCTATAATACTTACAATCCAGCCGACAACAGGCACATCCTCAAGTGTTTCGGAAACCTTTCCGAAAGCCTCGCCCAGTTTGCCGTCCACTTCCTTGGCACCTTTGCCGAGTGTGATCAGGCCATTATACGCCCCGCTGATACTGCCGGAGGCAATCTGCTGCAATCCGTCCCTCACATTCTCCATACTGGTCTTCAGACCGGAGGCAGTATTCGAGAGGGACTGCCGGGCACTGTCAGCCGTTTCCTGCAAGGCGTTTATATTCTCACTCGCGGCATCGGCATTAGCCTGCGCCGTTTCCAGGGCTTGCCGGGCGGACTCCTTCTCCTGTTCGGTTCCGGACTGTTGCGCCTCAATGTATGATTTCTGGGCGGCAATGAGTGCCGTATAGGTGTCCGCATACACCGCCTGTGCCTCCTTCAGGTCTGAAAGGGCTTTCTGGTAGGCAGTAACCTCGGCACCCAGTTTCTTGAAACTGACCTTGCCGGAACCGCCCAAAGCCCTCTCCATCTGCTGGACGGCAGAGACAAGCGCGTCCTGGCTGGCATGGTCGGCATTTCGGAACTCGTCAGTGAGCATGTATTTTCTGGCATCCGCCAATACAGGCTTTATCATATCGGAAAACATCCCGCCGAATTCACCGAAGACAGTACCCCAGTCAATACGGGCTTTCAGTTCCTGCACTTCGATGCCGGCAAGTTTGCTGTCACGTTCAACACCGAGAGAGAGCTTCTCGCTGCCGGACGTCGTCTTTTGTATCTTTTCCGCATATTCGGTCGCGATGGCGAGTTTCTGCTGCTGGAAGGTGCCGTAGGCCTGCAAATATTCCTGCATCACTCCGAACTCTTCCCGATAAGCTTCCGCTATTTTCTTCTGTCGGCCGGACTCGTTCAGCTCACGGGCCTTGTCTATTTCGGACTGCTGATCTTCCGACAGCGAACCGGACTGCCCCGCTTTCGCGTTGTCACGTTTCCAACCGGCTTCCTGCCTGGCTATTTCATCCTTGCGTGCCTGGTATTCATTGTCTATCTGGCGCAGCTTCTTCTCCAGCCCCTCGGTCATCATCTCAATCTCCGCCTCGTCATTCTTCCTTTGCAGCCCGGCGAGTTCCTGGCCCAGCTTTTCAGAAACCTGTTTGCGGCGTTGGGCTTCTTTCTCCGCCTTGTCCGCCTTCTTCCGTTCGGCCTCGGAATCCTTATCCTCACCGGGCTTGACCTTGTCGTACTCCTTTTTGGCGGTATCGACGGCATCCTTCAGTTCTTTCGCCTTCTTCTCAAACTCCTCACGGGAAAGGCTGTTGGACGTTTCCTGAAGAAAGGCGTTATAAGCCTTGAGCGCATCCTGGTATTTCTCTTTTGCCGCAGCCACCCAGTCAGTGCTTGAATCCGTGGGCAGGTTACGCCGGTTTTGTTCCGAAACCAGTTTGTTCAGCTGATACTTCAGTTCGTCACGGGAATAAGTTCCGGTAAGATTTTCGTCACCCTGCGTAATCTTTCCGTATTCCTTCTCCTGGACAGACATCCGGGCAAGCAGGGTTCTACGCTGCTTTATCTGCTGTGCAAGGGTCTCGTTACTCACACCGGTCAGGTTTTCGAAATAGGCATTTACCTCGTCCTTGCGGATTTGTCCGTTCAGGCTCTTGCGTTTTCCGTACAGATTCTGAAGCTCTGCCTCCTCATCCCTTGAACGTGCGGATTTCCGGACATATCGGGCTCTTTGCCGCCCGTAGCTGTCCTGGTAATATTCGGTTGCCAACCGGGTCTTGCCTTCAAGTTCTTTTATCCTGTCATCCACACGTTTCAATTCATTGGCGGGATTGGATATGGACTCACCGGCTTCCAATCGGGCTATCTCTTCCTTGATTTTCTTGATATTCTTCAGTTTCTCATACTCGGTGTCGTATTTGGAGAATATATCCGGATATTTCTGTTCCAGCTTGTTTAGCGCCTCACGCCGGGCATCCGTGGACACGGCTTCATCCCCGGCAATGGAACACAGTTCCTCTATTTTGCGCCTGTGCTCTTCCTCGGCCTCTATGGTTTTCTGCTTCTGCTGCTGATACCTTTCCTCGGATTCCTGCAAACGTTCGGTTTCCGTCTTCATGGAGATCAGTGCCACGGCAACACCGGCAAGCAGGGTCGCAACCAGCACATAGGGATTGGAAAGCATGGTCCGGTTGAGCATTTTCTGCGCTTTCTCAACCAGCAGGAGCCAGTTGTAATGCAACGCCTCCGCAGCCACCGCCCAGCCTTTCACGGCCGTGACTGTCATGACGGCGGTCCGGTACACACCATACGTACCGACAAGCCCGAGCAGGATACGGCCGAAACGTTCGTAATGCTCCACCATGTAGGAAACACCGGAAAGCGTGGTGTTGATGACACCTTCCGACTGTTGCCCGATTTCATTGAACATCATTGAAACGGCATCCTCTATATTGGAGATCTGTCCGGTTATCGTTTTGGATTGTGCCTCCATCAGACCACTGAATTTTCCGCCCTCGTCCGTCAGGCTCTCTATGACCTTCTGCACTTCGGGAAAACCGACCTTGCCTTCCTCCACAAGCTCCTTCACCTTGCTTTCAGCCACGCCGAACTGCTTGGCCAGTTCGGCGATCATAGGGATGCCCCGGCCGGTGAACTGGTTCAGGTCCTGTGTATAAAGCCGTCCCTGGGACATGGTGGTGCCGTAAAGATAGACCAGATCGTTCAAAGGGATGGAAAGTCCGGCAGCGATGTCACCCAAGCGGATCAGCGTCTCGTTCACTTTCTCCGCTCCAAACCCGTAGGCAAGAAGCTGCTTGGCACCCTGCGCGACATCCTCCAGGCCGAAAGGAGTGGTCGCGGCCGTATGTACCAACTGCTGCATCAGGGTGTCGGCCTTCTCCGCACTGCCGAGCATGGTCTGAAACGACACCTCCAGCTGCTGGAACTCGCCGCGTACCTTGGTGATGTTCGACACCAGCTCCTTGATAGTAAAGGCGGCCGCCAGTTTGCCGACGGTGTTGTTCAACAGGGAACCGCTCCTGTCAAGTTCCCGGATCTGTCTGTTGGCGGACGATGCCTGCTGGGACATCCGCTCGATCTTGCCCACGGCCTTGTCAAGACGGGCGCTCAAATGGTCCACCATAAGGAATTCTATTTGTACCGGTTTCATCTATTTTAGCTTGCTTTGAAAAAATCCTACTATTCCATCCGCTTCATCCTCGGCGCTCCGCTCATCCGCAGGACCGGAAGATCCGGACTTGTCACGGACATACCGGGGAGCGTCACTAAGCATCATGATCAGGGTCTGGTAATTCACCTTGTTCAGTATATAGTCCACGCCCCAGCCGGTGGCACTGGCAATCTGCCACACAAAACCGAAAGGGCTATGGGAGCCTTCATAACGGCTCTTTAACTCCCCTTCTTTCTTTGGCTCAGTCTCAAGCTCATCGGATTCGTCCGCTCGGCTGATCTGATAATAGGTATAAAAGGGTCGGTACCCATCAGGCTGACAAAACGCTTGATCGCACCCACCAGATAACGCTGTTCCATGAAGTTCCTTATGAGCCATGCCACCGGGCGCAAAAGCACGCGGCGGCTGAAAGGGCCACGACAAAGGGTATAGGCCACCATACGGCTCACCGCCTTGCCGTGAGAGGCCAGAAACTGCATTTCCTCCTCCTTGCTGAACCCCCACATCTCCTCACTGGTGATCCCCATCGACAAATATGTCCGGGCAAAAAGAATCTGACCGGACATATAAGGCCGCCTCATGGTCACGCGCAGCTCCAGCGGGGATTTCCTGAAAGGGATATGAAACGCTTTCAGCGGGACGCTCACACCGATATCCAGCAGCGCGTCCGCACCCTCACGCTGGATCTGCTTGATGACAGCTTCGTCCATACGCTACTCCTCGGCCAGGTTAGTGGAAGCAGCAGCGGCAGATTCAGCAGGAGGCAGTTTATACTGTTTCCACTCTTCCGGGATAGAATCCGTATTGAATACGCCATGGGGCTGGGAGCCGTCTTCCGGCATGGCCACTTCCAGCGTGCATTCGATTTTCGCCGTTTCTGTCAGGGTCAGCTTGCCGCCGAGATTGGAAAGTAGCGTGCCATTGGGAATCAGGATGCTCTGCCCCGAAACAAGGGCTATTTCCCACGGACCGGTCAGCAACACGGCTGCCGTCGGGGCCGTCCAACCAATCGGGGTTTTCTTTTCCGAGTCCTCTTCCTTGTAGTGCATGGTACCACCCAGCAAGCTATGCAGGTTTTCGTAGTTCAGCTGGATAACGTTGAACGTGGGGGCGATGCTGCCATTCGACTGGGGAATGATAAGCACCGGGGTTCCCGGCACCTGCTCCGCCTCGATTTTGGCGGATTCGGGTTTCTGCCCGCCCATGTCAAACGAATTCTTCTCTATGTAACCCACCACAAAGTCCTTGTATTTCACGGCACCGACGCCGTACATGAAATTCTTATTCATTGTTTCTTGATTTTGAAAGTTAATACTATGCCGGCAACACATCCGGTTATAAAAGCGGCCAGCGCTATTTTAACGGGACTAAAGCGACGTTCAAATTCCGTTTCAACTGTGAATGAGTCCTCATGTGTCTCATTACGGATACGGGTCAGTTCCTCCTCATAACACAGTACCAGCCGCTGGAGGCTGTCGCAGGATGCCTCCGCTATGATATTGCCGGCCGCATCGCTCTTCACCGTCAGGCCCGCCTGCCCGTTCCTGGAATGGTAGGACGAACCGGAGGGAAGTTTACGGAGGCTGTCCGGAGGGATCGTCAGGCTCACCGCCGATTTCGGAATCCCCGCCATCAACAGCCCCCGCCTCACGTTTGACACGTTGTCGGCGCTTGACGACAGGCTGCTGTTCCGGTTCACCTCCGTCCTGCTCTTTCGAGTACTCGCGCATCCCGTAAAGAACAGGACAATCATCATGATGCCTGCAACTGTTGGCAGTATCAATGGCTTTCCGGAGGCGTGCCATTTCACGCCGGGTCGCCTGCAAAGCTTTCCTGTTTTCATTCAGTTCCTCTTTTAAGGGTTCTACAATATTCTCGATCAGGATACGGGTGGCATGTTCGGTATTGTCAATCCGTACCGTCTCGGCTTCGGCGGTAGCCTTCTCCGCTTTCGCCCTCGCTTCCCTGACCGTTGATTTCAGGGTGATGATGGCTATTATCGTGGCTACCAGACCACCGCCCAGCACCAGATTCATGACAGCACTGAAGTCCATACGCACACTGGTCTTTCAGGTCAAAGCCTATTTACCGGCATCCTTACCCGCAAACAGTCCGATGAGCCACTGGACAAATCCCGTATCGGCAACACCATTGGACACAAGGGACGCACCGAACCCGTAACACAACGCGATATACCACGTGGCATCAGCGACAAAGCCCGCATCCAGCCACCATAAAAGCATGGCGGCCACAATGCCCACACACCAGCTGACAATCTGTGTCGCCAAGCCCTGCATTTTTGGAAACAGAGCCTTGATCCCTTCCGTGAGCAACACCACGCCACCGACAAAACCGGCAAAGGTGGTGATCATCGCGCTATAATCGACTTCCGGTACTGTACCGGTCTGGGCAAAAGTTGCTGACACGAATCCGAGTATCAGCACAAAGAATAAAAGAAATCTTTTCATGTTGTTGTTGATTTATTGAGTTATACCTATTTGTTTAAGCCATCTCTGTACATCAAAACTGGGGCAGGCTTTGGCCGCCAGTTCATTGTGACCGACGATTCTCACATCGGGAAAACGACGATGGAAATCCTTCACGTACTTCTCAAGCGCCTTTTTCTGCCAGGAGGTACGGGTGTCCGCAGGCGTTTTACCATCCTTTGCACACCCGCCGGCATAGACGATATGGCGGCTCACGGAATTGTAACCGGCCACGCCGTTGGTCACTTCCCACGGGTCCACATTCGCGTCCTCGTTATTGTTCACCAGGCGTTCCACTCCGCCGTTCAGATGGAACAGGTCGGTATATCCGACCTGCTTCCAGCCGCGGCCGCCCTTTGAGACGGGGTTCGTATGCCAGGCGCGAATCTCCGCACCGCTTACCTCACGCCCTTCAGGAGTGGCCGTGCAATGGATGACAAGATACTTCAGCTTTCCCATCACTCACCGCCTTCCTCTTCATCAACGGCCGCCTGGGACAGTGCTATCTCCACCTTCTTCTCCGGATCGGCGTCCAGGCCCAGTACAAGTGTGCCGGATACCGCCTTGCCGCTACTGTTCACACCGGCGGTGACCGTCAGAGAGCCATCGGTACCGACTGCCGTGAAACCGGCAGGAATGGAAACCACGCTGTAATCACCGGAGGCAGTGACCTTCACCTCCTTGCTCTCACCGGCGGCCTTGAAGGAAAGAGCGGCCGGATCGGCAGAAATGCTGCGTTCCACTACCTTGAACACCGGAGTCTCACGGGTGTCAAGCACCACGAACTCCTCGCCGAAGGCGATTTCCGTGTCGGCCTTCATAAGCAGCTTGAAGAAGTACAGCTCGCTGGAGTTCATCCACTTGTCAATCTGGATCACCTCCTCATCGTCCTGGAGGTTCACACCGGCAAAAAGGTTGCCGTCAGCGCTCATCGAGCAGAGCGTGGCTACGATAAGGCCATCAGGCCAGGAATTCAGCGTCTCGATGGTGATACCCTTGTAACGCTTCTTGTTGATGTCCGTCTCGCTCGTGTTCTTGTACTCGCGTTCGGTCAGCTCGTCATCGTACTTGTCGAAGTCGTCAATACTCATCAGGATACGCAGGTTCGGATTCTCACGCAGGGCTTTTGGAATAGCCTTGCGGACAGCCTTCAACTTGCCGATCATGGAAGTATCGGAAGGAGCCGGAACCACGATCACATCCGGATCTTTAGCCGCCTGGGTCAGGATACCGTTGAAAAGGTGGTCGTCGTCCGAACCGAACTCGCCGTTCAGGTAATGCCAGCCCAGCTCGAACTTCACACTCTTGCTAAGTTCATCCAGAAGCGTGTTCTGCGCTTCGGGGGGAAGTTCGGCAAACACGAGGTTGCCCTTCGGCTGCCACTTGCGCCAAACATGCTCGAAGGCACGGGGATTGAAAGTCGTGAACGCCATGAAGTCCTCCGGATCCAGTGATTTCTCCGAGTAATTGAAATTGCCTTTCGAGTCTTCCAAAGTCGGGTTCTCCTTACGCTTCTGGAGCATCTTGCCCGTCTTGATACGCGGCAGGCTGATTTTTTTCTCCACACCGGGGATCACCATGATCAGACCTTTTTCTACAAGGTCATTCCCGGTGGTGGCCAGGACCAGTATTTTCTCCAGTACCTCGCCGTTGTAATTCGTGTTTCTTACTACTATTGCCATGGCAAATGTTTTTATTTATGGTTCAACTTGTCCTTAATCTCGCTCATGCGCTTGTTCCAGGGGCTTTCACCCGTCGGATTCACACGAAGGTCGGTCATGACACTACGTTTGGGGGAAAGCTTCTCCAATGCCTTTTCCCCGTTCTCCCGGTCTTTTGCCAGAAGGTTCTCATAGATGGGGCGGGTGGCGGCATCGATACGGCCGTCCTGTTCCGCATCATCAAGCAGTTTCTTACGCGCGGCAGCGTCATCCGCATCCGCCTTGTCCTGGAACACCTTCAGTTCGCCCTTCAGGCGGGTGACCTCGGCATCAAGGGCCGGGACTTTGCCAGCCTCCGTTTCCAGCAGTCCGATTTCACGCAGGAAATCGTCATCCGTCGCACAGTTCTTGAACCGCGGACGTCTCTTGAGTTCGTCTAAATTCATGCTATTCTCGTTTTGTGGCTTGTGCAGCCGGTTATTGAATATTTGAAATACTTGTTCGGGGGTACTGTCCTCCGGTACCGGGTCAGCGTCATAAATACCGTCGATAAGCCCCAGCGCCAGCGCCTCGTCGGCACGCAGCCAGTGATCCTTGCCGTCAAAATACATCGCGCGGATTTCCTCCTTGTCCTTGCCCATACGGGTGGCATACATCTCGCAAAGGGTATCCTCAAGCGCCTCGATCTCACGGATGCAGTCCTTCATCTCATCCTTGTTGCCGTAACAGCCGCCCTGGACACTGTGAAGCATCAGACGGGCATAACGGCTCATCTGCACGGGCTTGCCGCAAAGGGCGATGACGGAGGCCATGCTGGCGGCGATGCCGTCCACGTAGATGGTAATGTCGGCCTTGCTGTTCTTCAAGGCATTGAAAATGGCGATGCCCGAATAAACCTCGCCGCCGTTGCTGTTGATACGCACGTCCACCTTCCCGGTCAGGGCTTCCGCTTCCAGAAGTTCACGGGCAATATCACCGCTGCGCACGTTATCATCGTACTCACCGATGTCACCGTAAAGAAGGATGCAACAGGCATCGGTTCCGGGTATCATATTGAAAAATCTACTCATGTCACTATCGTTTTGGCAGGTCCTTCCCTGCAAAGTTTACGGTGCGAAATTAGGGGGATTAAAAGCCTTTTTCAAACCGCGTTTTCATCATGGAGACTTTAAAGGATTGCCATGACGCTTTAAAATGTCATCATGCGGAGCGCGTTTTTTTTCGCTCCTTTTCCTTATCAATTTTGCACGTAAAAAAGGAGGTAATATGGCCGAACTTACAAACGAGCAGAAAAAGGCATGGGCGAAAACGCTCTACACCCGCGAAACGCTCACGCAGGCGGAAATAGCCGAGCGTGTGGGGGTTTCACGGGTGACTGTGAACAACTGGATAGGCAAAGGAAACTGGGAGCAGCTGAAGGCTTCCATAACCATCACACGGGAGGAGCAGCTGAAGAACCTGTACCGGCAGCTGGCGGAACTCAACAACGCCATCATGGGAAAGCCGGAAGGGGAACGGTTCCCGAACGCCGCGGAAGCGGACACCATTTCCAAACTGTCGAACGCCATCAAGAAACTGGAAACAGAAGTGGGGCTGGCGGACATCATCTCCGTGTTCTCCGACCTGCTCAAATGGGTGCGGACCTACGATTCCACGCAGGCGAAGGAGATCACCCCGCTTCTGGACGCGTTTGTCAAATCAAAATTATCCTGACATGGCAAAGAAAAGACTCACGCCCCAGGACAGGATCGCACTGGACAACTGGAACGAGCTGGTGGCATCCGTGCGCGAACATTCGGACATCAACCCCACGGACACGGAAACGGAAATCAGGCAGAGGCGGGAAAGACTGGAGAAGAACGACGAGGAGTGGTTCAAATACTACTTCGCCATGTATTGCACCTGCGAGTCCGCCGCCTTCCACAAAAAAGCCACCGGGCGGCTGATGAGGAACAACCGCTGGTACGAGGTAAGGGCCTGGTCACGCGAGCTGGCGAAATCCGCACGCTCCATGATGGAGATATCCAAACTGGCACTGACAAAAAAGATACGCAACGTGCTGCTGATCTCCAACTCGGCAGACAATGCGGAAAGGCTACTGCTGCCGTTCATGGCGAACTTTGAGGAGAACCAGCGGATCATACAGGACTACGGACAGCAGAAAAAACCGGGAGCGTGGGAAACCGGGGAGTTCACCTGCATGTCCGGATGCTCCTTCCGCGCCATCGGAGCCGGGCAGTCACCGCGCGGTACGCGTAACAAGAACTTCCGGCCGGACTTCATTCTGGTGGACGATATAGACACCGACGAGGAGTGCCGGAATCCGGAACGGATCAAAACCAAATGGAAATGGCTGGAGGAGGCGCTGATACCGACCATGTCCGTATCGGGAAACTACCGCATCCTGTTCAACGGGAACATCATCGCGCCGGACTGCTGCATCAAAAGGGCCATCGAAAAGGCAACCGAACTGAAGGCGAAAGGAATCGGGCACGTGGATATCATCAACATCCGGGGAAAGGACGGGCTGTCCGTATGGCCCGAAAAGAACTCCGAGGAGGATATAGACCTCTTCCTCTCACTGGTCAGCGCGGCGGCGGCACAGAAAGAGTTCTTCAACAACCCGGTGGTGGACGGCGGCGTGTTCGCGGAAATCACCTACGGGAAAGTGCCGGCACTCTCCAGGTTCAAGTTCCTGGTGATATACGGGGACCCCGCACCGGGAGAGAACAAGACGAAAAAAAGTTCCACCAAAACGGTGTGCCTGCTCGGGAAACTCGCGGGAAGGCTTTATCTGATAAAAACGTTCCTGGACAGGGGGCTGAACGCGGAATTTGTAGAGTGGTACATCAAGCTGCTGGAGTTCGTGGGCGGGAAAACCACCGTATACTGTTACATGGAGAACAACAAATTACAGGATCCTTTTTTCCAGCAGGTATTCCAGCCCATCGTGCGGCGGATACGCAGGGAAAGGAAAATATCACTGTACATCACCGGGGACGAGGAGAAGAAGACCGACAAGGCCACACGTATCGAGGCGAACCTGGAACCGCTCAACCGGGAGGGGAACCTGGTACTCAACGAGGCCGAAAAGGACAACCCGCACATGAAACGGATGGCGGAACAGTTCAAGCTGTTCAACCTGCAACTGACCTATCCGGCAGACGGACCCGACTGCGTGGAGGGGGGAAACAGAATTATAGACCGCAAGACCAGACAGTCGGAAAAGCCCGTCATTGTCACAAGGAAAAGCACGCGGTCACAAAACAAGTACAGAGTGTAAACTTCAATACCTATCATTATGAGCAAATTTATCGAACTTTCAGACTACGACGCGAGCATACACCGGGAGATTCTGGACGCACTGACAAGGGAGGACGACGCCGTCGTGGAGATATGCGAGGACCGCGCCGTCGCCGAGATGCGCTGCTACCTTTCCAGACGTTACGACTGTGACAAAATATTCACGGCAACCGGTGACAAACGCAACCAGCTTGTCCTGATGATGGCCATCGACATAGCCGTGTACCACATCTTCTGCATACATAACCCGAGGAACCTGTCACCGCTGCGGAAGGAACGCCACGAAAGGGCGGTCGAATGGCTGAAAGCCGTGGCGGCCGAGGAGATATCGGTGGACGGCCTGCCCCTGCTGTCCGAAGAGACGAGGGCGGCAAAATCAAATTTCCTTATCAAAAGCAACCGTAAACGTGTAAACCATTGGTAATATGAGCAAAAGAAAGAAAGGGGCCGGAAAGATAACCCAAAGCGGGAACCTGCCGAGGCCCGGGCAGAAAGGACCCGCAACCATCATACTGACACAGCCCAGAAGGTTCGGTATAGACATAGCGGACTACATGCTCGCGGTAAGGGCTTTCGAGAATGTGGACTACTCCAGACGCTTCAGGCTGTACGACCTGTTCAGCGACATACTCATGGATACGCACCTGACAAGTGTCATAGAGAAACGGAAGAATGCCGCACTGGCATCTTCCATAGAATTCCGCAGGAACGGGAAGCCGGACGAGAAGGTGAACAAGCAGATCAGGTCCCCATGGTTCCGGAAGTTCATAGGGGACATCCTGGACGCCAAATTCTGGGGGTTCTCACTCGTGCAGTTCTACCGCAAGGGGGAATGGGTGAACTACGACCTGATACCGCGCAAACACGTCGATCCCGTGCGCAGGCTCATACTGCGGCACCAGACGGACACCACCGGGACGTCCTGGGACGAGTACCCCGACCTGTTGTTCATCGGTTCACCCGACGATCCCGGACTGCTGGTGAAAGCAGCCATCTGGGTGATATACAAACGTAACGACGTGGCGGACTGGGCACAGTTCGCGGAAGTGTTCGGAGCGCCCATCAGGGAGTACACGTATCCCACGGATGACGACGAGGCACGGCAGAAGGCGCTGGACGACGCGGACAGCACCGGAAGCCTGTCGGTTTTCGTGCACGCGGAGGATACGGTGCTCAAGCTCGTGGAAGCCGCGAACAAGACAGGGAGCGCGGACCTCTACGACAAGCTCTGCGAGCGCTGCAACAACGAAATCTCAAAGCTGTTCCTCGGAAACACGCTCACCACCGAAGCCTCCGACAAGGGCACACAGGCACTGGGAACCGTACACAAGGACGTGGAGGAGAAAGTGACGCTCTCCGACAGGCAGGACATCCTCGACGTGCTCAACTATGACATGGCCGACATATTCGCAATGCTCGGAATAGACACCACAGGCGGGGAGTTCTGCTATCCGGAAAAGAAGCTTATCGAACCGGAGAAAAAGATGTCCATCCTCACACAGCTGCGCACGAACTTCAACCTGCCGGTAGGTGACGACTACCTCTACGAGGAATTCGGGATCGAGAAACCGGCAAACTATGACGAGCTGAAGAAACGCCAGGAGGAGAAAGCGGCGGAAATCGAGGCGGCGAAGGCCCGAAAGACCGAAAAGGCGGAAGAGGATGAACCGGATCCGGAAGAAGAACCGGAACTGGAAAAGCACGGTAAAGGAACACCCAAAGAAAAGAAAAATGCCCTTAAAAACGCATACAACTGGCTGAAACGTTTTTTCGGGAAAGCCCCGGGGAGAGACGGGGCAGCTTTAGAATGGTGATAAACGGCCTCTACAGAATGGAGGACAAACAGGTGGAAACTTTATTCTCGTTCGATGAAGAGGTACTGAAGAAAGCCCTGAAGAACATATACAGCAAAGATTTCCATCCCATGACCGACATCGAGGAGAACCTGTTCGAGGCCACGTGGAAAACGATGAACAAAGCCACCGACAAGGGGTTTGGGACACGGAAAACCGATGATCCGGATTATGACTTCTACCGTGAAATCCGAATGAACAACGCCGTGTTCGCAGCTTTCAAGGTACACAGGGCACAGAACGACATGGCAGCGCTGCTACTGGACAAAAACGGAAGTTTAAAGCCGTTTGAACAGTGGGTGAAGGAAGCCATGCCCATAGCCGACCACCAGATGATCCATTGGCTGCGTACAGAATACGACACGGCCGTCATACGGGCACACCAGGCCGCGGACTGGAGACAGTTCGAAAGAGAAAAGGACGTATTGCCGAATCTCAAATGGATGCCGTCCACATCCATACATCCGGGAGCCGACCACAGGATTTTCTGGGGGACCATACGTCCGATAGATGATCCGTTCTGGAACGAGCACAGGCCCGGAGACAGATGGAACTGCAAGTGCACGCTCTCATCAACGGATGAAGCGCCGACAGCGGTACCGGACGAAAACGGGCAGAACAAGGCACATGACGGTCTGGAAAACAATCCGGGAAAAGACGGCAAACTGTTTTCAGACAAACACCCCTACATTACTGAAGCGCATCCGGGAGCAAAAAAAGCCGTGGACGCACTGACCAGGCGCATCAACGAAATGATAGCCGAAATGCCGGACAACCTGACGCTGGAGGAAAAAACCGACATCGCCCGCAACAATCTCAAGATAGAAAAGGCACTCGGCGTTACCAAAGGCAAGCCGATGACATACGAACAGGCGAACAAGGGAAAGGAGAACCCGAAATTCGGAAAAGAGGAAGGATACCGCGTGAATTGCCAGACCTGCACCGTGACACACATGCTCAGAAGGTTGGGGTTTGACATCGAGGCAAAACCCAACATCAGACAAAGCGCATACAATGAAATGGCAAAACAAGGTATCACATGGGAAGAACGTTTCCTGAACCGGGACGGAACAAAGCCGGATTATGACTATACCTATAAATGGCAGGTCAGAAAGGGATATCAAGTAATGAATGCAAACCGGCTGAAGGAATACTTCAGGGAAAAATTCAGAGAGGATGGAATATACGAGATATATTGTGCCTGGAAAGGCGGCTCCGCACACGTGTTCTGCGCAGAGGTGACTGAAGGAAAGACAAGGTTCTTCGACCCGCAAACCGGAAAGGATGATGCAAGCAATTACATACAGAGCATGAAAGCGGGCCGTGTGGGAGTGATAAGAATAGACAACAAACTGGTAAATCCCAAAATCATGGGACTATTCATCACCAAATAAACGGGAAGAAAGTGCCAGCCCCTCCTCACCGTCCACCAGACAGCAGGACTGGCCGTCGAACAGAATAAAGGCGGGAAGACCGACAGGCAACTCAAAACCATCCCCGTCAACACAGCCCACGGAATAGATGCTTCCTTCAGGGGAACTGGCTGATAAGACAACGGAGTTGTAACCGCTACTGTTTGCTAATTCCGACACTTGTTTAGGTATTTCCATAACGCAAAAAGGCACATAAAAAACGCCTTGCTGCAAAAGTATAAAATTATTTTTTAATTCAGTCATTCATGGACATAAAAGAATATTCAAAACTGATAAAAGCCAAACGGAAAGAACTGGATGGGCTAATGAAACGGAAAATGCCGGTTATCGCCGGACGAATGGCAAAAGACCATTTCCAGGACAACTTCCGCCGGGAAGGTTTCGTAAACGGAGGATTACACCCGTGGCCGAAAGCGAAAAGGCTGTCCTCGGGACGGACCGATGCGGCAGGGAGCTACGGGACGCTGCTCTCCGGAAGGAACCATCTCTTCAGCTCCGTCAAATACATGCCGGGAGAATACCGGGTGAGGGTGGCAAACGAACTCGTCTATGCGCCGGTCAATAACTGGGGAGGAGAAGTTCATCCGACTGTTACGCCCCAAATGCGGCGTTTTGCATGGGCGAAGTATTACCAGGCTTCAGGCAAGGCTAAAAAAGCCGCCACGGGCAAAAGAAAAGGCAAAAAGAAGGGTTCTGCCGCAAACAATGAACCGCAGGAAAATCAGGAAGCGCTGAAATGGAAAAGGCTGGCGCTGACCAAAAAGAAAAAGCTCCGGATAAAAATACCGCAACGCCAGTTTATCGGGGAAAGCCGGGAACTGTCCGAAAAGATAGACCGTAAAATGGAGAATGAAATCAGAAATATTTTAAACTTATAACAACATGGAAGAAATTTTTATCGCGATCATGGAACGCATCGCCGAAAAGATGCCTGAACTGTCATACATTGACGAGGACTACGGACAGCTTGAAGCCGGGGCGGAGGAGGACCACTATCCGGTAACCTTCCCCTGCGTGCTTGTCGGGAACGCCGAATCGGACTGGAATGACCTCGGTTACGGGGTACAGAAAAGCGAGTCACTCATCACCATACGACTGGCCATTGACTGCTACGATGACACCCACTACACCTCCGGAACCTATGACAAGGTAAGGGAACGGCAGCTGAAGGCCAAAGAGCTGTACAAAGCCTTGCAGGAGTTCCAGTGCACGGAAGAGACCAGCCCGCTGGTCAGGGTAAAGAGCCGGGACTATTCGCTGCCGGGAAACATCAAGGTGTACGAGACGGTTTATTCTTTCACGCTGCATGACGAGTCGGCCATGCAGTAAGGGGAAGGTTCATTCCCCCGTGAACAGGGAAAGCTGGACGGCTGTCAGGCGGGGTTTCTTAACCTTTGGGACGGGCTTCACCTCCAAGTCCTTCAGCTCCCGGCACTTGCACCGGATAATGGACATGATCCGCTCCTCGGAAATGAAAAACTCCTGGCGGGACAACACTTTCAGGGCATCATCAAAACGCAGGCGCTGCACCTCCGTCCAGTAATAGTAACGGCGGCACAGGGCTTCATCACGGAGTTCTATCAGTTTTTTGTCTCGTCCTTTAGCCATAAGTTCAGGTATATGCTGCAAAATTAGGCATTTAACCGGGGATGTTAATAAAAAAACGCCGCATCGTGTATGAATGCGGCGTTTTTCTGTTTAGAGTGTGAACAAAATCACATGGTCATCAGTTCGGTGTCATCCTCACCCGGAACAAACGGCTCGATGCGGGTGATCACCTTGCTCTGTACCTTCACCCGCCCGCTGCCATTACAGACCGGACATTTTGCGGATAAAGGAGCTCCTCCCTGGTCCAGGTAAAAGATACGTCCCTTGCCTTCACAACGCTTGCAGGCCATGACGTGCGGCGCGATGTTCTTCGTCTTCTCCATGACTACAACCGGCAGAATGAGGGTTCGATACGGTGCCAGACACCGTTTTCGCCACGTTTGTGGAAATAGTAGTTCACCGCGGTCTTGTACACCACGTTGCTCTCACGGAAGAGGTCCATGATCTCCGTGTACTCGCTGTCGAAACGGTCCTCGAGCTCGTACAGCTTACTCACGGACTTGTAGTCCAGATCGCCCTGGCGGTTGCGCTCGATCATGGTCATGCCGAGCTGGTACATCGGGTCGTCGGTACCCAGCTCGCGCCCCATGGCGTAGCGCTTCAGGTAATCCACCAGGCGTTCGGCGGCAAGGTCGGCACGCTCGTCGAAACTCTTCACCTTGTTGCTCCTCACCTCCAGCTTCATGTCACCGTCCACGATGGTGAAGCTCGCCTGCTCGTCCTTACGCAGCTGGCCGTATTCACGCATCACCGCACGGAAGGCGGCGGCCTCTTTCTCCACCCAGTCGCGGAACGCCTTCACGTCATCCACAACCGGGAGCAGCCGGTTCTTCACTTCAAGCATGAACTGCGCACGGAGGCCCTCGTAGGCATCGCGACGATTGCGCTTGTTTTCCTTCTCTTCCTGCTGGAGCTGTTTCAAAAGCTCCCTCCTGTCCTGGGCGGACAGGCTTTTTAATTGTTCTTTCAAGTCCATAACTGAAAAATTAAATGGTTGCTATTGTTGTTTATTCTCACGTTTACGGCGGATGGCACGCAGCTTCACCTGCAACGTGTCCAGTGCCTCACAGTCAAGTTCACGGAACTCCTTGCCGGCGATACGGCTGTCCCGGCAGAAGGCGTTCACCCGGTCCCAGTCGGCCGTATCGATGCCCAGCAACTGCATCTGGTGAAGCACCGAGGAACGCTTCTGGCGGAGAATCTTCCGGAGCTGTTCCTGGTAAGTGGGCGGTACCAGCTTCTGCATGGCGGCCACGGCGGCGCTGTATTCCTTCAGCGTCATCTCGCGCAGGCTCGTGGTGCGGCCGTCCGTGTACTGGGAAACGATGCTTTCCTTCAGTGCCTCACGATCCGATGTCGGAAGGCGGTTCAAAAGGCTGTAAAACGCCGCATAATTCTCGGGTTTATTTAACTGCTTGCGGCTGTTGATGTCTATCTGCATGGCTATACTGTTTTTTTGTTTATTTTAAGGTCATTGATTTCCTTAATCACTCTCTTTACTCTGATAGTACACAAATAATCAAGAAGATGCTCTTTTTCATTTTTTTGTACACTTATACTGGTCGAAAAATTCAAGTATGCCCATTCTATTCAGATTTTCATTAACTCAAACTATTCATACCACATCAGCACAACTCTATGATTTCACCCACGGCAGAGCGTAGAAGAGTACGCAAAACCGAAGGGTTTCCGCTATCATAGATGACTTCCACACAACACTCATGGCGTGCGTTACGTGACACAACCAGCTCGCAAGTCATATTCTCACAGAGCCATTTTTCCACTACTTTACGGACACCAACTGCGGTGACCACAATTACCATTTTTTTACTCATAATATTGACCGTGCTGTATGTTATTCAACTCTTATCCTCCCGGTGTACTGGTTTCCCCGAAACTTCATCCCCTTGGTGAAGCCGCCCGGATATCCCAGTTCCTTGCTTCTCGCGTTTGCCAGCAACAAATGTTCCCGGCTAAGGGAGGCTACAAAACCTTTGTCCTTTTCCAGTCCCATCTCTCGGGCCTTCCGGGTGACGCTGCGTTCGGAAACACCGAGCATTTCAGCCAGCTCCCGGTTGAGGGTATTGTGATAGTGGCGCCGCATGATGGAAAGCATATTACCGTTCCAAAAGATACGGGTGGAATATCCCTTATGCTCGACGAGCCGTCCCAGTGTCCGGTGCATGAAAGTACCGTCAGCAACCTTCCGGTGCTTGCGGTACTGTTCACGCTTGTACGCCAGCACACATTCATGACACCAGGAACTCCGTCCCCCATTCTTCAACGGATAGAACTCACGCATCCACAACTTTCGGCCGCAATGCGGACAGACACGTTTACGTTTCTGCTTGTTGTTATTTTCACTCATAGCTGTTTATGCTACATTCATCAGTTCATATTCAAATTTTCACCGAACGGAATAGTATTAATGTCAGTCTTTCTCGTGTAGGCCTGCATGAGTGCCATGGAAAGCAGCATATAAACACGGCTGCCGGCCTTGACAGTCCCCGAAATGGCGCCGACAACATACTCACCCTTGCCGGTGATGATCGAGCCGGCTATCTGCTCAAGCCCGTCCGGATGGTCCTCACTGGCCGCAACGCTCATAAAGGCACTAAGATTATTTTCCTTACAAAAGTTATCCACGTATTGGCAGAGTTCCTTTACTGCCTCTTTCTGTTTTTCTGTAATCATTTCAGTTAAATTTTAATGGTTAATAATTATATGTTGAAATAGCGAAATCTCTTTTTGAGCACTGCTCGAACATCGTCTCCTCCCAGTCCGGCTCGTTCTCCTCCGGCAGGTCGTTCTCCCCGAGTTCTATTTCTTTTCGGTAAATGAGGTACCGTGCCTCCAGAAAGAAGAGGACCACGCGGCGCAGGAACTCACGGGCGGAGGAGATGCCATGCCTCTCCATGAAGGCGGCGATACGCTCCGGGCCGATGGTGTTCGTGCGGATACTCACCAGACACTGCCGGCGGAAGTCCTTCAGCGTGCTGCCCTTTATCCCGAGCACGCTGTCAGCGATACGACCGAGGTTCTCCGGGATATGGTAACCGGAACCGTCATCATCCGTCCCCACCAGCAGTTCGGCGGCGGCCGTCAGCATACCCTCCACGCTCATGCGCTGGGCGGCGGCCGTCTCCTTCAGGAACACGTACTGGTAGTTGCTCACGTAGGTATGTATGAGGTAGCCTTCCGGGCGGCGGAACACCTCTTCGGAGGCAAGCTCCATCGAAAGGTTGTTCAACGTCACACCGGCACCGCAACAGAAGGCGCACACCAGGCGGACGGCAAGACGCTGGCGGTTGCCCCAACCGCCGGCGATGATGGCACGCTGCAGGCTGCCGGCAACGGCCGGATCCATCTCGAAGAACAGCACCGACTTCTCCTGACGGCGGAAGAAGAACGACATGTCCGGAATACGGTCCATGCAGAGGAGGATGCGCCGGGTGGCCGTGGAGACCCTGCCACCATCCGTCATGCGGATGTAGGACTTCACCAGGTGGTTCATCACTACCGTCATGTCGGAAAAATGATAGTCGGCAACCTTCCCGCGGAACAGTTCATGAAGCAGAACGGGCAGCTTCACAACGTAGTTGTAATACTCCTTTCTCATGGCTCACTTGCTTGAAGGTTTCCAGTCCACTGTTATAATCGCATCCAGCTCACCGCTGCCGCCACACACCGGGCAGGACACATGCACGTCCTCGCGGCTGCCCTCTTCCGTTCCCCAGAACCAGCCGTTGCCCTTGCAGTAACCACACTTGTGGCCGGTACTGACGAAGTTCTCACGGTTAGGCCCCTTACACATATAGGCGGGAGGACAAATCTCCAGCTGTTTCTTTATCCCGCTCATGCCTGGCCTCCTTTCTGTTTCGGTCCCGCCACATTCCAATAGTCATAGGCGCCCTTCTCCCAGATTGTGTATTCACCAGTGGCCCCCTGATAACGTCCCTTACTGAAGGCGACGTAGCCCTCTACCCATATCTTCAGGTCGGCATCATACATCACGCTCGTGGCCGCATCACCTTTAGGATTCTTGCCGCGGGCATGGCTGATGAAAACAAACAGCTTGTCCGGAAACTCCTCCTTCAGCTGGATATAGTCACGATACGTCATCTGTGTGTATTGGAAGCTGTCAATGATCACGATGTTGAAACTCTTATGACGCCGGAGCCTGATCTTCAAGGTGGGGATGTCCTCCTTGATGAACGCCAAATGGCGGCTTACCTCGGCCATACCAAAGCGCCGCAGGTTATTCTGGACTGTCAGAGAAGTTCCTTCCTCCAGGGAGTTGAACGCCACACGGTCATACTTGCAAAGTTCCTTGCAGAGCTGCATCACGAAAGAGGTCTTACCGTTACCGCTGTTGCCCCACACGAACCAGCAGCCCCGGACTTCCGGAGTGTCGAAGGCATCCTTCCATTTCCCTTCGAAAGGGAATACGTCATACTTCTTGTTCAGGATGTCCCTGACATTCAAGGCACGTCTCATGCCCGCTTTTTTATTATCCTTTTTCTCTTCTTCCATGGTCAGAACAGTGTTAGTTGTCGGATATTGTCAATTCGGTCAAGTACGGCCTGCCGTGCGGCACCCCGCAGTTTCTCGTGGCAGAGCATCCTGCCGAGTGCCCACAAAAGGGCATTCTCACGGGTGGCAAACTGTCCCCATTTACGTCCCGGGTTGAAACCACCGCCGGAACCGCCCACCTCCATGTGAACGCCGGCAACCCACCAGCCGTCCTGCTGTCCCACAAGGGCGTCCAGGTAGTCGCGACCATTCCGGTAAACGGTCACCGTCTCGTATTCCCTCAAGACTGGGTAATCGCTCCAGGGAGCGGGAAGCTGCTCGCGACCGTCGATCTTTAAGTATTCAAATTTGTTTTCCATATCCTTAAAATTACGTTTGAACGGTATTTGAACGGGAGTCATTCCCCCACCATGCGTTTCACCTTGTGAATGGACTTCCTCACACGCCGCAAATCAAAGTCACATGTCGAAGCCTCCTTTATCACCTTATCGATGTCTTTCCTGTCAGTCACACCGTTGGCGGAACAGATCGCGAACACGTCGTTCACGTCTGTAGGCTCCAGCTCATAAAATTTCCGTCCGATACGGCTGTAGAACTCCTTGTAGCCGGGCTTCTGGTATCGCAGACCATTGCTGATGCGTTTGGCAATATAATCGGTACTCAAAAACACGACGCCGCATTTCTCCTCCAGTTTGTTGTACAGGCTGATGAAGTAGTGGAACACCGGTTCGGTCAGCTTGTCCGCCTCGTCGAACACCAGCAGGGGCGCGTCCATCTGGATAATGTCATCCAATATAAGCCCCCACACCTCACGGATATTATACCCTTCGGTCCGGATTCCGACCGTACGGGCGATCTCGCGGACAAAGTCACCTTTCTTCATGTCCTCAGAGCAGAGGATATAGAAAACCTCCTTATGCTCCTGGAGGTAAACACGGGCGGTGGTACTCTTGCCACAACCGGCCTCGCCGGTCACCCAGGTAACATTGCGCCAGCGTTGCGCGTCAGAGAGTACAGCCGTGATCTCCTGGTAAGCACCCGTCTCCACGATCTGCCAGCCGGTAGCGCTTACACCACCGACCTGCGAGGCGACATTACGGAACATCTCGTCGCTGATATTCTCATAACGGCCGTTCAGGATATTGCTCACAGTACCCACACTGACTCCCTTCAGACTACCCGCGGCCTTCGTCTGGCTCGGATACTTCGCCACGTAAGCCCGGAGGCTCTCACTGATGGCGTTCTTCTCTTTCATTGTAATTTCCATAATCAATATTTTTTATCTTGTTATAAATCTGTTCCTTATAATTTCCCGACCACCTTGCGGATGCTCACTTCCTTCTTCTCAAAGCTGTCCCATGTCACGTTGCTGATGACTTTCATGTCACGGCCTATGGAAGGACGGGGCGGCTGGCTGTATTTTCTCGTGCGGCGGTCAATCTGGCGTTGCGCCTCCTTTCCGAGACCTTTCAGGTCAGGAGTACGCAAACCGTTCTGTTCCGGTGCGACACCATGCTCATACTCGATATCTTTGGCGACGACCTGACGGTTTATACGCTCATTGACGACGGCCTCCTGCTGGGTGCGGATGAAACGTTTTTCGGCTTCCGTCTGCTCCTGCTGGGCACGGTGGATCATCAGCGGGAACGAGGCCACACACTCGAAACGCATCGCACCGCCCTTGTCCTTGTAAAGCAACCGTACGCTGCTCATGTCATAGGGATCGTACTGGACATAGAACTTCTTGTAGGTATTACGCCGGCGCCATTCCAGGTCAGGCTCACCGGGAGCGGAGAAAACCTCGTAAGGGTATTTCTTTCCCTGTACCGTGATCTCGATACCGCTGGCGGTGAACAGCGACGGTTTATCGGTTGTGTACCAGAACATCTCCACCATATCAGGAACGCTGACCGGATCGGTGCCCTCGTTCACGCTGGTATTGTACATCTCAATACGGGGGATGCCAGTGGCCGGGTGCTTCATTGAGTTCCACTGCTCACGGGCGGCGGCATACTGTTCCTTCAGTTCCTCCAATGTGGGAAGGGAGTCGATGTTCGCGTTGATGAATTCCAGATTCGGACGGCTTGTTTCTCTCTTTGCCGTAATATTCTGCCCGGTGAAACCGAAACGTTTCTTCAATACCTGGCTCTGGAAGCGGTAGAAAATGTTCTCAATCGTCTTAGATTCGCCATTATACGGAGCTGTCGGGCGGTGGATACGGCTGATCTTCGAGAAAAGACCCAGCGCCGCGTTCTTCTTATGACCGCCCTGGTTGTCGCACACGATCTCGTAGGGTTTGTGCCGGCTCGTCTGGATAGCCATGCGGAAAGCATGGTACTGGGCGATATAGTCCTCATTATCGCTGATGTAATAGCCAAGAAGCACTTCGCTGTAAGCGTCCACCACCTCGTACACGCTTGTAGTGCACTTGTTCCCGTTCTCATCACGATAGTAGAGGTTCAGCTTCGTGCCGTCGCCATACCAGAGGCTGTCACGGCGGCCCGGAAGGATGGTGCGGTGTTTGCGGTCATAACGCTGGTGCGCCTTCATTTCCCCATAAACGGCATCGTACCACAGAGGTTCGACACGCGGGCTGCTGAACCATTCGCGGAGGCTGCGGGGACTCTTCAGGGGCTTCCAGCCACGTTCCGGAGCGACACGGTTGTACTCCTCGAAGATCTCCATATCAGTATAAACCGGAACACGGCTGCGTTTCAATGCAACAAGGTAACGCCCGCCGTCCTCCTCGATCTTCAGCGTGTTGCTGTTGCCGTACTTGCCGCTCACAAGCACACCGTAGTTGTCGGGACGGAACTTGCTTATCAGGGCTTTCAACCGGCCCACACTGCCCGGGAGGCTGTGCCCGTACACCGGACGCCACTCCTCACTCGTGACAAGCAGAAGCTCCCAAAGGTTACGGCGGAAACCGGTCAGCTTGTTATTGGATGAACTCAAGCGTTTGAACTCTTCCATCAGCGCGTTCAGCACCGAAGCGTTCCAGGTGTATTCCTTCTTCACATCCTCGGGAAGGGCGACCAGCTCACCGTTCTTGTCGTAACGGTACTCCTCAAAAAAGCGCTCGGCCTTCTCGTCTTTCTTCACTATGTTACGGATCATTTCTTCTCGCATCTGTTTCTCGGGCTCGCCATGGCGCTCAACCCAACGTTTCTTGTATTTCTCGGGAAGGGAAGAATAGGAATACAGGGCTACATTGCCCTCGCCACCGCCACGGTTGATACTTTCGATGTTACCGCGACGGACATTTTGGTATAAAGTTATATACTTCATCACCGGATTATCTCCTGAAGTAAGCTCTTCACAGGTTACACACAGTATATTATTATAGTATTCCATTTTCCGTTCTGTTATCAGTCCTCCAAATCATTCAAAGGGACATGCCTCTTCAACAGCCGTACTGAAGCCCCAAAGTTCAGTACAACAAAAAGCGCCCAAAGCAAATTGTCTTCACTCACAGAAAATATCAGACAGAAATTCAGACAGAAGTAAAGTACACAAAGGCGCTGCTTCCAGTTCAAGTGTATAAACCAGCGCAGCTGGTCACCGAACAATGCCATCAACTCACTTTTCATCGCTTTCCTTCTTTTCAGGGTTACCACCTACCTTGGTTCCACCGCGCTCGATGGCGAGCTTGCGGATGGAACGGGCCAACTTGCTGTTCTTGCGGAATGCAAGGGAGTGGGAGACCATTTCCCGGGAACAACCCAGCAAACCGGCTATTTTACCCACCTCACTGTATTCTACCACTATTCGTTCTTTCATAATTCGCTGATAAGTTAAATTATTGTAGCGGGCAGTCGCGGACTCGAACCACGGACCATGGCCTCTCCCTTGCGGGAGTTTGGCGTGTTCTACCAACTGAACTAACTGCCCCGGAAATCTATCGGAGTTCTTGTATGGCATCCTCCGGAACACATATCACAGTCCAAACCTGGCCATCTTTCATATAATCGACATTATATTCACGACCGAAAGTACAAATGTTATAGTCCCAGTCGCGGATTACACCATCAATGACTTCACCGTTCCTCTTGGTGATTCTCACACTTTGTCCCTTTTTAAATTTTGCTTCCATTATATCTTCGTTTTAAGTATATCAATATCAATTACATCCAACACGTTAGATGTTCTTAGGCTATTCACGATAAGGGTGGCTAATACTATACTGTTTTCTGCCATCCACCTCTTTGCTTGCCTGACAGCCACTTCCTTGCTGTACCCATCCGGAATAAAAGCCCCCAGATCATTATAACTCCGATCTGTCAATTCAAAATAATACCGTTTCATAACCTTCTATTTTTCTTCTTTTTATATTTCTCATTGTCACCTCAAGCCTTTTTTGTAGCTTTGGGGCGGTGTTCACACTTTGAACACGCTGCAAATATAAGGATAAAATTTTAACCTAAAAACAAATATGGGAGATATTTTGACCATAAAAGATAAAATTCTTGCCTTTTTAAAAGAGAAGGATATAAAAAAAGTAGATTTCTTTGAGGCTACTGGAATACAATCCAGCAACTTCAAGGGAAAAAATATGGCATCACAGCCTGGCGGAGATATGATAGTTAAAGTTTTAACCCTATATCCGGATTTATCTGCTGAATGGCTAATGAGAGGGGAGGGGAATATGCTTAAATCCAATAATACAGATGTCTCCCAAAATTCATATACTATACACCAAGAAATAAGCCAAGACAATAAGCAAGAAATCGAAAAATACAATGCCCCCCCTGAAATTGTGGATAAACTTCTCTCTACAATAAAAGAACAGGCAGAGGAAATAGGGATGCTCAAACAGACAATTACACAACTTAAACAGGACAAGTCGGGGCGTGTTTCAGATGCGGGGAGTTCAACACTTGCAGGTGCCGGATAAAACGAGTTTTATGGGGTGAAGGGGGTAAAAAGTAACAAAACACTGATTTTTAGAGATATGAATTAAAATATAGGGGAGTAAATAAATATTATCAATGTATTATTTGCCCCCTCAAATAGTTTAAAAACAAGCAAAAACAAGTCCTATCTATATTGTATAGATAGACAAATCGCTAAAAAAATAATCCGAAAATGTAAACCCAAGTGTAAACCCTATTAAAACGTTTCGTTTTTGTAATGGAGAAAATGTAAACCCAAGTTGTAAACCCAAGTGTAAACCCTTTCAATTTTTCCGACTGTTCAAACCGTTCAAAGTAAGTAGCAGCCTCCCATTGATGTACTATTACCGACACGAATACAAAAAAAAGCCGCAAAAAGCGGCTTTATAGACGTTCTAAGGCTGTTTCAGCCCTTTCTGGTGCATGTTATCAAGCGAGACTGAATAATCATTGCACGTTTCGTGTATTTGGCAATGTCATCAACCAGTCCAGCATGTAAAAGACTATTCTTGGTGATCCCGACCTGTTTCTCCGTTAGAGTTTCAAAAATGGCCGATATACTACCAAAATAGATGTTCTTTTTCTCAAAAATCAAATGTACATGGATAACTTTACTCATAATATACGGTATTTATTTCATTGCAAATATACCAAATATCATCTATATGGAATAATTTAGATAAAATAAAAAGGAAAAGCGCACCATGCACTCCCCCACTCCACTTGTATAAACCGATCCGTTTGACTATCTTTGTATATGAGGAAAAAGTAAACCATGGAGAGCAATCGACGACAACACTCCGAAATCTCCCCTATCCCACCTTCAATGTAAAGCATTTCATTTGAACGGCGTTCAAACGAGGCTCAAATGTAAGCCCAATGTAAAGCGATGTAAACGCTTCGTTTTTGCAGCCCATTCTCCCCTACTCCACCCTAACACTTTGAAAACCAAAGCAATCATTCATTTTCAGACCGACCACATATTGACACGCTTCGTTTTTCCCCCCTTACATCATCACCTTAGGAGCAAAGGGGTGCCTCATCATAGAAGAGGGCATCTCCTATCACGTCGATGCCTTTAAAGTGAAACCTATTGACACCACGGCTGCCGGAGATACATTCAATGGAGCGTTGTGCGTAGGCCTGGCAGAGGGGATGGACTTAAAACAAGCAGCAGTGATAGCTTCCAAAGCCTCCTCCATTGCCGTAACCAGAATGGGCGCACAACCTTCCATTCCTTATCGTAAAGAAATAAATACGAATATCTAAGAAATAACGAATATGTTTATAGTTGAAAATTACGAATTGGCAGTGGTGTTGTGCTGGGTGACGATGCTCTGCTGGGGTTCATGGGGAAATACCCAAAAATTGGCGGCCAAGACATGGCGTTACGAATTGTTCTATTGGGATTATGTAATTGGTATACTTCTCTTCTCGCTGATTTTGGGATTGACCTTAGGAAGTTATGGAGAGGCAGGCCGTAGATTTATACAGGACTTGCAACAGGTAAGTGCCGAAAATGTGCAAAGCGCTTTTATTGGCGGCATCATTTTCAATGCTTCCAATATCTTGTTGTCGGCCTCCGTATCGCTGGCCGGTATATCGGTGGCTTTCCCTATAGGAGTAGGGCTGGCTTTGGTATTGGGGGTATTCATCAACTACTTCACCATGCCGAAAGGCGATCCTGTCATCCTCTTTTCGGGTGTCCTCCTCATCGTGCTGGCTATTGTTTTCAATGGAGTGGCTTCCCATAAAGTATCTAAGGCATCTGGACAGAACAGCCGGAAAAAAGGCATTGTGATAGCCATCTGTGCCGGCATTCTGATGGCCTTCTTCTATCGTTTCGTAGCAGCCGCCATGGATTTAGAGAACTTGGAATCGCCTACGGCCGGTATGATGACGCCCTACTCCGCCCTATTTGTGTTTGCCATAGGTATCTTTGCCAGCAACTTCCTGTTCAATACGTTGGTGATGAAAAAGCCTTTTACCGGAGAACCGGTGAATTACAGCCAGTACTTCAAAGGGAGTTTCAGCACTCACTTAGTGGGTATCTTGGGAGGCATTATCTGGGCATTGGGAACCGCATGCAGCTATATTGCTGCCGGTAAAGCCGGTGCGGCCATATCTTATGCCTTAGGACAAGGAGCGACAATGGTCGCCGCATTGTGGGGTGTATTTATCTGGAAAGAATTTAAAGGCGCTTCAAGATTCACCCGTCTGTTACTGACCCTCATGCTCATCCTCTTCATTTCGGGGTTGGCTTTAATTATTGTATCTGGTGGAAATTAAAAAGAAACAAGTTATGAAAAAATATATCATTGCTTTAGGCGTTTTATGCCTATGTTTAGAGTTGGTGGCTCAGAGCTACCCTAAAAAGAAAAATGCAATCCGAATTTTAACTTACAACACACACTATTGCAAGGGAGCCTCAGACCCTGGAGAGATAGCTAAAGAAAATATAGAGCATCTGGCTCAGATTATCAAAACTTTGGATGCCGATATTGTAGCCTTGCAGGAACTGGACAGTGCTTCAGTAGGCCGGGGGAACCGGTATCTGTTGAAAGACATAGCTGATGCAACAGGCTGCAAATACATACCGGTATATGGGAATGCCGCTCCATTCGACGGAGGCAGTATCGGTTGCGGAGTATTGGTCAAGAAAAAACATCCTATTCAAAGCACCGAAGTCATTCCTTTGCCGGGAGACGAGCCAAGGGTTGCCGTGAAAATAGATTTCAAGCATTTTGTCTTTATTGGTACGCACTTCGATCTCAATGACGAAAAGCGTAAAGAAGGGGCCGCAATAGTGTGTCATTTAATGAAAGATGAAGAGAGACCGGTGTTCCTTGCCGGCGATTTAAACGATTCTCATCGTTGGGCCAAGGGGGGCATAGCCTTTCCTGTATGGAGGAAACAGTTTAAAATCATTAGCGATATCAACGGTAATTCCATTCCGAGAAGGACGGATGACGGAGCTTTAATCGATTATGTACTTTTGTTGGATAATCAAAAGGCATCAGAGGTAAAGATTTGCCAATCAAGCATCGTACGCACTCTTTCCATTGACGGGAAAACAGTAGATACCGGTACCGTTTCGGATCATTATCCTATTTTTGTTGATGTAAAACTATAGCACACCGATATGATGATCAAAAGAAATCTCCTCAAATTGTTCCTTTTCGGTTTATCGCTTCTGCCGGAGATGTCATCTGCCCAGCAATGGCCATACCAACAAAGTTCCCTTCCCATAACTGAAAGGGTGGATGATTTGTTGGGACGCATGACTCTGGAAGAAAAAATAGCACAGATCAGACATATCCATTCATGGAACATATTCAATGGTCAGGAACTGGATATGGACAAGCTCAAGAATTTCACCGGAGGCCTGAGTTGGGGGTTTGTAGAAGGATTTCCACTGACAGGAGCCAACTGCAAGAAAAACATGCAGTTGATACAACAATTCATGGTGGAGCATACACGCTTGGGAATCCCCGTATTTACCGTTGCCGAGTCATTGCACGGTTCGGTACACGAGGGTTCCACAATTTATCCCCAGAATATAGCCTTGGGAAGTACCTTCCGGCCGGATTTGGCTTACCGGAAAGCAGCCATGATAACCAAAGACCTTCACGCGCAGGGAATACACCAGGTATTGGCGCCTTGCATCGACGTGGTGAGAGATTTGCGGTGGGGACGCGTGGAAGAGTCCTTCGGCGAAGACCCTATATTATGTGGACAGTTTGGCATCGCCGAAGTCAAAGGATATATGGACAACGGCATCTCCCCCATGCTGAAACATTACGGTCCTCACGGAAATCCGTTGAGCGGATTGAACTTAGCTTCGGTAGAATGCGGACTTCTGGACTTGCATGAGGTTTATTTGAAACCGTTTGAAATGGTGATTCGGAACACGCCCGTATGGGCAGTCATGTCCACTTACAATTCCTGGAATCATGTGCCGAATTCGGCTTCGTATTATTTATTGACAGAGATTTTGCGCGGACAGTTCGGCTTCAAAGGGTATGTCTATTCGGATTGGGGAGCCATCGAAATGCTGAAAACGTTCCATCGCGTGGCGCATGATTCTGAGGAAGCGGCCATGCGGGCTTTTACGGCCGGTCTTGATGTAGAAGCCTCCAGCAACTGTTACCCCGAACTGGTCAACCTGATACGGAAAGGAAAGTTGGATGAAGAGGTACTGAATGAATCGGTGCGCCGAGTATTGTATGCCAAATTTAAAATGGGGCTTTTTGAAGACCCGTATGGCAAACAATATGCTCAATGTGAGATGCACGAACAAGAAAGCATACGATTGTCGAAAAAGATTGCGGATGAATCGGCTGTCTTATTGAAAAATGAGAACGGGCTTTTACCATTGAATGCCGACAAGTTGAAATCTGTTGCAGTGATTGGTCCTAATGCGGACCAAGTGCAATTCGGAGACTACTCATGGACCCGTAACAATAAAGACGGAGTGACTCCGTTAGAAGGTATCAGGCAGCTACTAGGAGATAAGGCTACAATCCATTATGCCAAGGGATGTGACATCGTGTCCTTGAATGCCGATGGAATTGAGGAGGCTGTGGAAGCGGCACAAAAAAGTGAAGTGGCCATCCTGTTTTGCGGAAGTGCCAGTGCGGCTCTTGCGCGTGATTACAAAAGTTCGACCAGTGGCGAAGGATTTGATTTGAACGACTTGAATCTGACCGGAGTGCAAGGCGAACTGATTAAAGCCGTGTATGAAACCGGAACACCGGTAGTGTTGGTTTTGGTAAGCGGAAAGCCGTTTGCCTTACCTTGGGAGAAGAAACACATTCCGGCCATCTTGACCCAATGGTATGCCGGAGAACAAGCCGGTCATTCGATTGCGGATATTTTGTTTGGAAGGGTTTCTCCTTCAGGAAGACTGACATTTTCTTATCCGCAGAGCACAGGACATCTGCCGGTATATTATAACCATCTTCCTTCCGACAGAGGATTTTACAAAATTCCCGGAAGTTATGAATCTCCGGGAAGAGATTACGTCTTCTCATCGCCGGACGCTCTTTGGGGCTTTGGCCATGGACTGACTTATACCTCTTTTGCTTACAAGAATCTAAAAAGCGACAAAGAACATTATGAACTCAATGATACGATATACCTGGATATTGACATTGAAAACACAGGGAAAAGAGCGGGAAAAGAGGTCGTACAGCTGTATGTGAATGACAAAGTGAGTTCAATGGTTACTCCCGTAAAGCAACTGAGGGATTTTAGGAAAGTGAGCGTTAAAGCCGGTGAAACCAAGACGGTGAAACTGAAAGTCGCTGTGAATGACCTTTATATGGTAACTGCCGATAATAAAAGAGTGGTCGAACCGGGAGAGTTTGAACTGCAAGTGGGAGCTGCCTCCGACAATATCCTCCAGATGAAAACAGTCACTGTCGGTGAATTTGCATCTGCCGTTACTGTCGAGAAACAAAAAACGGTAAAAAGCAGTAAGATAATTCCTGTACATGGAGAAATAAGGGATGTGCAAGCCACCTTGATAGGGAAGGTCAACATCCATGCCAAGAGCACAGGAAAGCTTCTTGGGAAAAGCGATGAGAAGGGCTGCTATAAGATTAACGCAGGAAATCAGGAGGTATTGGTATTCAGTAAAAAAGGATACCAAAAGTTGGAAGTACCTGTCGACAATCAAGAAGCCATCAATATACGCATGAACTACGGCGAACATTAAGACGCTGTAATCATCTAATCGTTTTCAAACAAAAGAGAAAAAGACCTCATAAAACCAGTCAAAACCAGTTGCAGAGTGTGAGAAATACGGGATTCAATAAGAGTCCCGTATTTTTTTATAACCGAAAGATGATAGAATATTCCATTTATTACACTATCTTTGTTCAATACGGCATGAATCAGGAGTTTGTCATCAGTGATGAGCAACAACTTGAAATGTACTCCACTTATGAGCGCCTGAGTAAAATGAAAAATCTTAAATTATTGAAATACAATGGAATCATTCAGCCTACTCTTTAAAAAATATAAAGAACCATTCATATCTTTTGCCAATTCTTATCTGCACGATAGGGTTGCAGCAGAAGATATATATACGGATGCAATGGTGCAATATTGGGAAAAGAGGGATGAACTTTCTTCGGATGTAAATGTTCCGGCCTACATTCTTACCATAGTAAAAAATATGGCTTTAAACCACTTGCGGCATTTGCATGTAAGGGATCAGGTTGAAGATGAAATAGCCAATCATCGGATGCGCGAGTTGAACTTTAGAATCTCTTCATTGGAGTCGTGCGAACCTTTAGAGCTGTTTGCCTGGGAAATACGAGAAATCATCCGGAATACATTAGATGAACTGCCGGAACAGACACACATTATATTCCACAAAAGCCGGATTGAGCACAAAAAGAACAAAGAGATTTCAGAGGAATTGAACATCAGTATCAAAACGGTGGAATATCACATTTCCAAAGCACTGAAACTGCTGCATATACGCTTAAAGGACTATCTCCCCATTATATATCTGCTATTAACTTCTCATTATCGGTAAACCGGCGGCCGTTTGTCTTATACTGATATAGGTAGACGTATTTAACGTGAGTTCGATATAAGTATTAAATATATTTGATTGAATATTAGGAATATAGTGATAAATTTACAGCGCTAAATTATAACATTTAAAGCATTACCACTATGTTTCTAATTATAAGTAAAATATATTTATTCTTATATCGAACTCACGTTAATTTATCTATAGTCCAAAGAAAGTTTGCTCCTATAGACAGGAAGTTTAAGGCTTATAAAGAAGAAGTTGATATATAAGATACCGCATCCAGTGGACTAATAGTCAATATACATCAGACCAACAGTCGACATACATGAACATAGACATTGATGAAAATGGGGATTAGAGACAGGTGAAAGGAAGGTGAAGGCCTGCCCTTCACCCGCTAATGCCGATGAGCAGGACATTGTGAAGGATGAAGGGCATTTCCTCGAAATGATTATTTTAGTATACCGGCGTAAGGTAATGTCTGTAACCACAACTCCATAAAACGGTCGTATACACAATATCCCTCTTCTGCCTTAAACACATATTCTTTATTAACCAGAAACTTAAGAGCCGCATTAATACTACTCGGACCCTTCAATCCATACTTCTTAATAAATATAGAGCTATTAATAGCTGCAACAAATCGTTCCCGAGCGATAGCACGCAACAAAGTAGACTGGTTCTCGGTCAGCATACCATATAAACGCTGATATTCATCCATCTCAGAGCGAACTATATCCGTCAAACATTTCTCAAAGATGGTTTCATTTAAGACAGACTCCTTTTGTTCATAAAGTCGGTTCAGCACATACTGTATATACCATGTATGCCCATTAAAACGTTGATAAATCATCTGAAAAAATTCATCACTCAAATCTTTTCCTCCGGCCTGCATCCAACGTATGGCAAAAAGAGAATAATCTTCTAAAGGGATGGATGTCAGATTCATTTTTTCCGTACTCCGGTAAAAAGGACGTTTCGCTGAACCGAACATTTCTGCCATCAGATGTTGTTTACTTCCTGAAAAAATAAAATGTACATGAGGTAAAAATTGAATGTAAGAGCGCAACAAGCCTTCTACCCCTTTTTCCGGATATTCAGTGATCTGCTGAAACTCATCAATAGCGATATAACATTCCTTTCCCGAATGTTCCAGATAATCAAAAATCTCCTTTAATGTCGCTTGTGCCTGGGAAGGTTGAAAATCAAGAGTCGCTTGTGGCACTCCCGTTAAGACATCGGGGAAAAACACTAAACGACAATTTTTAAAAAAGCCACTGATTGCCGCCAACGTCTTCTGCGATAAATTATCTAATTTACCAATCACAGTCTGCCCGAACTGAATGATAAAATCATCCAGACATGTCGTGGAAAAAATATCCATGTAAAAACAGGCTGCCTCCGGATAATCCCGTCGTATCTGATGAAAAACGTTCTGTATTAATCCGGTCTTACCCATACGGCGAGGACTCATTAAGGTCACATTTCTTCCATTCCGTAAAGCGGATATCAAATGTTCCGTTTCTTCTATCCGATCACAGAAATACTTAGGACCAGCATAGGCATAAATCAAAAAAGGATTATTTACATCACTCATATTCAAGCAATTATTTATAGCGTAATTATTGTAGCACTTTTTATGCTACACAAATTACGCTATAAATATTGATTCTACCAAACTTTTGTCGGAGAATCATTTCCCTTATGATCCCGTAACAATTCAATTCACCAATACAACACCTCCCTGTGGAAGGATTTCCAGCTGCACTTTACCATTCTCTTTTACTTTCAACGGTACAAGTTGAGGTTCTCCTTTTTTATCATCCTTATACAGAGAGACGGTTTTTCCGGCAAACATTTCCAAATCCAATTTCAACTTTAGTGTTTCTTTTCCGGCATTCACAGCCGCCAGATACCAGGTGTCACCGTGACGGCGTGCCAAGACTACATATTTTCCCGGATACCCGTCAATGAAACGTGTCTCATCCCATGTGGTAGGAACCGCTTTCATATAGTCCATACAAACAGGAGAAACATCTTTCAAGTTGTTAGGGGCAAGCGCAAAGTTCTGTACCGGATTCTGGAACAGTACCGTAGTGGCTAATTGAAATATATCAGTAGTACGGCGGATAGTTCCTCCGTCATTGTTGCGGTTCAGCCGTTTGTTCAGAAAACAACCGCCGAATTCCATGCAACCTACCGTATTGCGGATAAACGGATGCAGGCAAGTATTGAAAGCTTCCTCATCACAAAAGTGCTGGTTGAAAACCATATTCTCGGATGCGAGCACAGCCTCGCTGCCTACATAGTTGGGGTACATACGTTCCCATCCGCGAGGGATGGTACAGCCGTGGAAGATTACCATCAAACCATGATCGTCAGCATCACTCAAGATATCTTCATACAGACGCATCGTCTCTTGTTTGTCTCCACCAAAGAAATCAACTTTGATTCCTTTCACTCCAAGACTCTGCAACCATTTCATTTCACGTTTGCGGATAATGGCATTGTCCATGTGATTCACTGGTCCCTGCTCAATATCATTCCAATAGCCGGAAGAGCTATACCACAAGAAGATTTCCACTCCTTTGCTCCGCGCATATTCCACTAGAGATTTCATGCGGTCACGACCGATTCTTGTATCCCACCAATTGTCAATCAATACATATTCATAACCCATTGCGGAAGCAAAATCTATATAGCGGACCTGATCGTTGTAGTTGATACTGTCATCCTGCCAGAGAATCCAACTCCATGTGCCGCGTCCGAAACGATAATCATGCTTCGTTTCATAAAGAGGATGTACCACATCCCAAGTGACAGTCGTTTCCACAATCGGTTTCAAGGTCTCGCCAACAGTTATGGTACGCCAAGGAGTGGCACCGGGAAGGGCAAACGCCGGAGCAGAAGTTCCGTTACCATTATTTTCTTCCGCCATCGGGAAAGCTATTGTATATAAATTACCTTCAGTCACGTCACTCAAATGTGAACCGCAATAACGGCTGTCTACTCCCGTCTCACTGATCAATACCCAACCATCAGTTCCGATACGGAACAGGCAAGGGAATGTGTAGCCATGTCCGTATTGCGAACGCTCACTCATAGGCGCATCCGCTTTATATTCTTCCTCGTAACTGGGTTTTGTTCGTTTCCAACCTATCATGGCATCGCTTTGCGGACATAAGAAGGTAGTAGTCTGCTGTGGTAAACGGAAACCGGTTTCTTCGGCAGTCACCGTCACACTTCCTTTTCCATTCTGGCGAGGCAAACTATATCGAAACGCTACGTCATTGTTGCCAATACGGAAGGTCACATTCATTTTCTGTCCTTTGGGATTTTCAAAATTACAAATCAACTCGTTCGCCCGATAGTGTATTTGTAATGTCTTGATACGGTTCTGACCATAAATGGTATCAATCGGAGTAACGGAATGTCCTGTCAGTTTCATCCCCTTTGTAAAGTCACCAATATTGGTGGTCATTCCCAGAGGAGATTTCTCCAGCATTGTCTTTCCATTATAAACAATAGAATAAACAGGATTCGCCTCCGAAGAAGCAAATACCGCTAATTGTAATTTCCCATCCGGTCCGTCCATCACTATATCTTGCGCCATCAGAGAGGTCAGGCAGAAACTTGCCAATACTGTTCCTATCAGTTTCTTCATAATCATTACTATGGTATTAGAGATATGCCAGTTTACTTTCCATTAATTCGCCTTCTGTATCCGGATCACCGTAAAAGAATAGGCGGGCAGATTGCAATCAAACTTCTCTGCAATTTGTATTCTGTCTTCAACAGGTAACGGAGTATCCGTCGGCTTACCGGTCAATACGGTTCTCTTCGCAGAAGGTTGTACCGCACCGATTCCGGAGAGATCCACATTCGTATTTACCTCCACCGGAAGCAGATTCACCAGTTTCACAATCACGTCCCCGCTTACCGAATCACGAACAATGGAAGAAGCAAAACGCTTCCTCACCTTATCGTCTTTATTGTCTAAAACAATTTTGGACGGCAAATATTCGTTTCCGGCATTCTGTCCGTAAAGCTTCTGAACATAATAACCGGTAGTAGGCTTCACTTCCCGATTATTGAAGTAAATCAAATCCGGATTCCATTGGGTATGTCTTTCTTTGGCGAGAAGAGGAGCATAGGAAGTCATGTGTACTACATCCCCATTCCGTTCCAAAGAGGCCAGATAAAGAGCTTCCGTCAAAGCTGTTTCAATATTTGCTTTCCGTCCCGGTATGTGAGTGGCATATTCTCCGAGATATACTCTTGTTTTCTTGCTACGGTCATACTTGTCGTAGAAGTCCTGATTATGCAGGAACCATCCCGGAGACTGATAATAATGTTCGTCCACCATCGGAACACCTAGTTTGTCCGCCAGCTTCCATCCTTCCACATAATCCGTGCCCTCATTGAACGGTCCTACCGTACCTACAACTATCATTTCCGGATATTTTTCTTTGATGGCATTGAATATCATCGTGAAGCGTTCTTTGAAGATATCGGTGATAAGGTCCTCGTTGCCGATGCCGATATATTTCAGATTGAAAGGTTTCGGATGGCCTGCTTCAGCGCGCACCTTTCCCCACTTTGTCTTCTTCGCATCACCGTTTGCCCATTCTATCAGATCAAGAATATCCTGAATGTAATCTCCCATTTCGCTCATCGGAATGCCGCCTTGCTGCCCTCCTCCCAAGTTGCCGTGACAGGCAGAGTTCTGGCAAGGAACACCGGCTGCCAATACCGGAAGCGGTTCTGCGCCAATATCTTCGCAGAATTGGAAATATTCAAAATATCCCAGTCCCATGCTTTGATGATAGCCCCAAAGGTTACGTTGCGCCTTTCTTGCTTCTAACGGTCCGACCGTGTTTTTCCATTGATAGATATTCTTCAGACCATCACCATGAGCCACACAGCCACCGGGAAAACGGATGAAACGGGGATGAATGTCAGCTAACACTTGAGCCAGATCCTTGCGGAGTCCGTTCTTGCGTCCTTTAAATGTATGCTGCGGAAACAGGGAAACCATATCCAGATTCAATTCTCCAGCAGATTGCGGAATGATTTCGAGGCGAGTATCTGCGGTTGCTTTGGCCGCAATCACTGCTTTATACGTTTTCCATTGGCGGGAAGACACTGTTAGAGAAGTTTCTCCACACACATTTCCTTTTCCATCTACCAGACGAACCTGCAATTTATTTGATTTACCCTGCGGAACCCTCGCAAATATGGAAAAATCATATTTCTCTCCGACATTCAGCGCGATACCATCAAAGCCTGTATTTTCTAACGCGGCTCCCGGTCGTTCTACATTCAATACGGCATAGTGCGGATTATTGGCATGAATAGGATCGGTAGTGTTAATAACGAAAGTGGTTTTATCTCCTTTCAATGTCCAGGAATGAGTACTATTCCAGTTCTTATCCCCTTCCCTGTCTGAAGGGTCGTATTCGAAGTCACGGTTCTGGATCAGCTCTGCATAGAGTCCTCCGTCTGCCGAATAATTAATATCTTCAAAGAAAGCACCCAACAAGACATCGCTGATAGCTTTGGCACGTTCAGGCTGTACGGTGACCGTTGCCTTTACAGGCTTCAAACCGGCAAAACGTTCTCCATCCTGCACCGGACGTTCTTCATATAATGAGTTCCGATATTGATTCCAGCCATAATTCTTATTTAATCCATCTACCAAAGTCCACGCTACCCGGTTGATAGTTCCTTTCTGTTCCTCTCCGGCAACAACGGCTTTCACTCTTGTTCCGTCAAAATCGGAAGTAGTACGGGGATATTTCTGGCTGGTCCAGTTTATCAAGTCCTTAGAAGTGGCCTGACCGTATCCATCACGATCATTCAATTTCCAGGTACAAACCCATTCGCCAGCGGGCGACTGTTTCAAATAAGGGTTGAGCATTTTCTTCTGTGATCCCCAACGGCTATAATCACACCGGAGATATCCGTAGTTCCGGCCGACTTCAAACCAGTTTTCCTTATCCATGCTCCAAGCAAAACGAAGCCCGCTACGTCCGTCGTCTCCGGAAGTAGCGAAGGAAAAGAGATAAACCGAATCGGGGGTACTCGTCATTTCTTTGATTGCAGCTAAAGTGACTTGCTGAAACGACAAAAACAAGACAACTAAAAACAGGAATAATTTTCTCATGGTATATACATTTCATTAAGATTATCAACCTACCGAAGCTTAAAGACCTTCCGGCTTACCATACGCTTTGAACAAGCGTTTCAGCTCTTTTCCGGTAATGGGTATCACAGTACCGTGACGCGGATGGAAGTCCATACTCACAGCATGGTCTATTACTTTAAAGTTTTCGAGGTCGATACTTTCCGTAAACTGGTATTTACCTTTCATATATACATCGTACATCAGGATATATTTGTCCGTCCCTATCAAAGGGAAAATACCCGAACCTTCTACGGCTTCTTTGGTCTGTTGTTTATAATCATCCGATTCCTTCCACTGTCCGGAAGTCAAAGAAGGAGTGGTCGCCTTTTTGATTCCATTTCCATTGCCTTCCGTTTTATAGAACAGATGGTAAAGTCCGTTTTTATAAATAATATCCCCGTCGATACATGACTTTCCGTTTGCCGGTAGAAACAGAGGTTTCGGTTCACCTTCTATATCCGTAAAATCCTTGTTGGCATACGCATAATAAATGATATCCGCACCGTTGCCATGTTTCATTGACCAATATATCATATATTTCCCGGCTTCTTTATCATAAACCGTCTGCGGTGCCCATACCCGTTTCAGATTCTCTTGATTGGGATACTTCTTTTGGATGTTTACAACATTAGAAGTCCAGTGAACCAAGTCCTTCGATTTCAACAACACCATGGCACGGTTAGAATCCCATCCGTTTCCACATACCATATCGGTAACGACCATATAGAAAGTCTTTCCATCTTCAGAACGAAGGATGTGAGGATCACGTACTCCACCTGTTGAACTAATCACACGGGAATCAAGTACCGGCTGATTCCCGTTCAAGGCTTTATAATTGTATCCGTCAAGGCTGACAGCCATCCGTACGGCTTCTTCACTCATACGATTGCCTGTAAAATAAACAAACAGATAAGCGGATTGCTGGCTGTAGCCGGTCAGCACTCCTATAAAAAGGAGTGCCAAGAGGGTGATATATTTCTTCATATTCATTTGATATTCTCTAATAGTTGAAATCCACAGGTCTTACATATACACGATATTCACGAATCATACCCGGATAGTTCTTTTCGGCACGGGGCAGATAGCGGAAACCGGTTACCGTTTCCACTTTACTCAAGTCGATCACTAAATGATGAGGATAGGCAACATTGTCTACTGTCATCCAGAAAGTCGACTCCTGCAGGTCGAATATCTTGTCGGCCGTACGGTTACCGCTACGTGTTTCCTCACTGTCGGCATAACGGATCTTCCAGTGCTCGCGGGACACAGGTTTACCGTCGGCTCCCAATACATCAAACTCCGCCACCGCTGCGATATTATCATTCGCTTGCGGAGAAAGTGCTTCCAGACAGAAATAGCGTCCTTTCACCGGAGTATCAAATCGTACTTCCTGCCAGCCGTTACCTGGAGTGAAAGCTCCTTCGTATACTGCTTTCTCACCTGTAAGTTTCAGCTTCTCGCCATCCTTACGGTGTGTTTCGGGTGCTTTTTCACGAAGCACATCGAGAATTGGCTTCTTCAAACCCTTGATAGAAGCTTTGGCAGGACCTTTCAAATCAAGGACGAGAATCTCATTCTCTCCTTTTTTCAGCCAGCAACCCGGCATAAAGAGTGTTTGTTGCGGACCAATTTTCCAAAAACGTCCCATCGCATGACCGTTCACCCAAACCATACCTTTTCCCCATGTACTCATATCCAGGAAAGTATCTCCTACTTTGTCCAGTTTAAAAGTACCTTTATAATAGGCTGGCATAGTTGGCAACTGTTTGGTTTCATTATATTTCTTATCTTTAATAAAGGAATAATCTACCAGGAAGTTATACACTGTCCAGTTTTTTAATTCCTTTATCTTATTTCCTGAAATAAGTTCCACCTTTTCTGTGATTCCTTTGCGGTCGTGAATGGATTTGTCAAAGTTGACACGCCCCATCGCTTCTATGAGAATATCCAGTTGCGTACCTTTCTTTAATATAGGCAGCGTTGTTGTGAACTCTCCCTTACGACGATCCAGACGCGCCAACAGCTTACCATCGGCATAAACCTGCGCCCAGTCATGTACCTCCGTAATCTTGAGGACCGTACCGACAGCAACAGCCTCCGGCAAGGTCGTACGATACAGAATCGTTCCCCATCCCTGATTAAACTGTTCCATCGGTTGGATATCTGTTGAATGTTTCGCCTCCGGCAAATTAGAGAAGAGCGGAGCCACTTTCGTAAAATGGAACTCAGGAATCTCTATTACGGGCAGAGCGGCAGGAACTTCCGGCAATGCAGCACCTGCAGGAAGATAGTTCTTCAATAAATCACGAAGCAAGAAATACTTCTCAGTAGTCCATCCCGCCTCACTGATAGGAGCATCATAATCGTATGAGCTGCACATGGCGGAATAAGCCGGGTTGTTCGCACCTCCCCAATGTCCGAAAGTCGTTCCTCCGTGAGTCATATACAGACTGAAAGAGATGTTCCGGTCGAGCATATCCTTAATGCCCTGCACCATATCTTTCGCAGGACGTGTCTCATGTTTCCGTCCCCAATGGTCGAACCATCCGCTCCAAAATTCACTACACATCAACGGAGTTTCGGGGCGAAGCTCTTTCAATTTCTTAAATTGCTGGTCGATATTGGCTCCCGTACCGAAATTCACAGTCCAGATCAAATCGTCGAGTGCATTATTCTTGAAGTTACTGCTCCAGTCACATTGGAACAAAGGCACATCGGTAAAGCCAGACTCACGCACTAAATCACGGACGGCAGATACATATGGTTTGTTGATTCCATAAGAACCATATTCATTCTCTACCTGAACCATTATGATATTTCCACCTTTATTTACCTGCAACGGAGCCAGCTGCTTGCCCACTTCTTTCATAAAGACACCGACCCGTTCCATATAATAAGGATCGAGTGTACGCAAAGCTATATCCCTCTTCTTCAGCAACCACCAGGGAAGCCCTCCCATCTCCCATTCCGCACAGACATACGGACCGGGACGGACAATGACATACATACCATGTTTCTGTGCCGCACGACAGAAAGCAGCAATGTCATTCTGCCCGGTAAAGTCAAATTTACCTTCTTCCTGTTCATGGATATTCCAGAAAATATAAATACAAATCGTATTCATTCCCAACGCTTTGCACATCTCTATACGGTGTTCCCAATAAGCTTGCGGGATACGGGTATAATGCAACTCGGCAGCCTTCACTACAAATGGTTTTCCGTCCAGCAGAAAAGTGTTCTTGCCTGCCTCAAACTTACGAGCAGTAGTTTGTGCCTGTGCACTACTAACGAAAAAAGTAACTGTAAAAAGTACCAGTAAAGCAATTAATCTGTTTTTCATGGTTTATTCAAAAATAGAATTTTAATAGTATACGGCAAAGGTAGGCGATTCACCTAAAAGAAAAGGCATAATTATCATTCAAAAAGGGGTGGAAATAAAGCAAAAATAGCCTACTAGCAGCCTACTAGCAATCAAATTCAATTTTCTTTCGTCAACAGACTTTCCAGTTCCTCCGCATTCAAGCGAAGATAGAACTGTCCGCGATAAGCTACGGAGATAGCTCCGGTCTCTTCGGAAACAATGATAGCATGGGCATCCGATTGCTGGGAGATTCCCATAGCCGCACGGTGACGCAAACCAAGTTCTTTCGGAATATTCAAATCATGGGAAACCGGCAGAATACATCCCGCCGCTTCAATACGCTTTTTACTGATAACCATCGCCCCGTCATGCAATGGACTATTCTTGAAGAAGATATTTTCAATCAGCCGTTGGTTGATTGCCGCATCAATCACCTCCCCTGTACGGACTATCTCATCTAAAGGAGTATTATGCTCAATCACAATCAATGCGCCGACTTTTTGTTTGCCCATACTCAGACAAGCCATTACAACAGGCATAATATCATCATGCTTCAACGATTCCTTCTTCGAGCCGTTAAACAACCGTGACAATGCACTGACATGGCGATGAGAGCCTAAAGTCAACAAGAAGCGACGTATCTCATCCTGAAAAAGAACAATCAAAGCTATCACACCGACACTCATCAACGTGTCAAAGATAGAGCCAAGCAGTTTCATCTCCAACACCTGGGTCACCACCAGCCAAATCAAGATAAAAACAAGAATACCGGTAAAAACCTTAATGGAACCGGAAGCTTTCATCAGTTTGTACGTGTAATACAACAGAAATGCGACCAGCAGGACATCTATAAAATCTTTTATTCCAATATCAAAAAACATGGCTCTCCTTTTTTATTTTTTCAACGATCCGAACTGTTTCCACAGCTTCACGCACATCATGTACACGCAAAATATGCGCTCCTTTCATTAACGCCACAGTATCCAATATGGTTGTCCCGTTCAATGAGTCTTGCGGAGTTCCTCCTAACAGTTTATAAATCATAGATTTGCGGGAAACTCCCACTAGTACCGGAAGTTCAAAGATGTGGAACTCCTCCAGATGTGCCATCAGTTCATAATTATGCTCCAGTGTCTTACCGAACCCGAATCCCGGATCGAGGATGATATCCTTCACTCCCAAATCACGAAGTTGCTGCACTTTACGGGCAAAATACAAGAAAACTTCCTTTATCAGATTCTCATAATGAGGTTCTTTCTGCATACTTTGCGGAGTTCCCTGCATATGCATCATAATATAAGGTACTCCCAATTCGGCTACTGTTGCAAACATCCTGTCATCCATCTCACCGGCTGCTATATCATTGATAATAGCAACTCCGTATTCCTTCACACAGCGTTCTGCCACCTCCGCCCGAAATGTATCTACGGAAATGATAGCCTCCGGATGATTCCGGTTCAGGATTTCCAACCCGGTACGAAGTCGGCGCATCTCTTCTTCAGCAGAGATATGTTCGGCATTCGGACGCGAAGAATAAGCGCCTATATCAATAATAGAAGCGCCCTCATCCAGAATCTGCCGGGCACGGGCGGCTATTTCTTCTTCAGTCTGCATCCGGCTACCGGAATAAAAAGAATCGGGAGTTACATTCAGAATCCCCATTACTTGCGTAGTAGCGAGGTCAAGCAACCGCCCTTTTACATTTATATAAATAGGAGACATTGGCTTTATCATTGATCGTATTCCTTTTAGATTGTTGCAAATGTAGAGAAATAATCCGAAAGAATAACCTATCTTTGCAGCGTTTTTAAATAAAAGATCAGGTTATGAAACTTTCTGCTCTTTACCAGATTTTCCTGGAATGCCAATCAGTAACTACTGATAGCCGGAACTGCCCGGACGGTTCTTTGTTTATCGCCTTGAAAGGTGAGTCGTTCAACGGTAATGCATTTGCCAAGTTTGCATTGGACTCCGGATGCGCGTATGCAATTATTGATGAAGGCGAATATGCCGTAGAAGGCGACCAACGCTATATACTTGTGGACAATTGTCTGCAAACAATGCAGCAACTTGCCAACTACCATCGTCGCCAACTCGGTACCAAAGTAATCGGTATTACCGGAACAAACGGAAAAACGACTACAAAGGAATTGATATCTACCGTACTTAGTCAGGCACATAACGTACTCTATACGCTAGGAAATCTGAACAATCATATCGGCGTGCCGACTACTCTGCTCCGTCTAAAACCGGAGCACGACCTCGCTGTGATTGAGATGGGAGCCAATCATCCGGGAGAAATCAAGTTTCTCTGCGAAATAGCAGAACCTGATTACGGCATCATAACGAATGTGGGCAAAGCCCATCTGGAAGGCTTCGGCTCGTTTGAAGGAGTCATCAAAACCAAAGGAGAGCTATACGATTTCCTTCGCAAGAAAGAAAATTCTACCATCTTCATCCACCACGATAATCCCTATCTGATGAATATGTCCGAAGAGCTAGACCAGATTTATTACGGAACCCAAGATGGCCTGTATATCAATGGACGTATCACCGATAATTCACCTTATCTGACTTTCGAATGGAAAGCGGGAAACGGGAACGAAATCCACCGGATACAGACACAGCTAATCGGAGAATATAATTTCCCCAATGCTTTAGCCGCCATAACTATCGGACATTTTTTTGGAGTAGAAATGCAAAAGATCGATGAGGCCCTAGCCGGATATACTCCACAAAACAACCGTTCGCAGCTCAAACAGACAACAGACAATACGTTGATTATCGATGCATACAATGCCAATCCGACTAGTATGATGGCTGCCCTGCAGAACTTCCGCAATATGGCAGTTCCCCACAAAATGCTACTACTGGGAGATATGCGCGAACTAGGTGCTGAAAGCAACATCGAACACCAGAAAATTGTGAATTACATTAAAGATAGTAACTTCGAGCAAGTATGGCTCGTTGGAGAACAGTTTGCAGCAACACAGCATAACTTCAAGACCTACACAAACGTACAGGAAGTTATCAAGGAACTGGAAACCCAAAAGCCCAAAGGCTATACGATTCTCATCAAAGGTTCCAACGGAATCAAACTAAGTTCAACGGTAGAACATTTGTAAAATTCTTCATTTCCTATTTTTCATTCTCGGCCTTACCCCATAATAGGCTACCAGGCTAGCTAGAATAGCTCCTGTACTATTGGCTGCAAAGTCCAGCCAGTCTCCTCCACGATAGGTGGTACAGTATTCTTGCATCAGTTCCACCGAGCCACTAAAGAGGACGGGACAGAGAAATGCACCTAACCACGCGTGCCACATCGGAGTATTATCCCTACGATGTGCACGCAAGAACTCCAGCCATAACATCCCCGACATACCGAAATACATACAAATATGCACTAATTTGTCCAAGTTAGGTATTTCATTCAAATCCGTCTTAGGCGGTTTAAAGAATGACAGGTAAATCACTGTCAGAATAATAAAAAGCGAGATAGGATATTTCTTAATATAAGATAGCATATCTAAATAAAATTACAGTTTCAGCACAAATATAAGTATCATTTTCTATATTTGCACTTTAATACGTATATTTTATAACGATTTGTAAGATAAAACAAGATTTATGACAAAAAATGATAGAGCGAACTTCGGTAGTAAATTAGGCGTTATACTTGCCTCTGCAGGCTCGGCAGTAGGGCTGGGGAATATATGGAGATTCCCTTACGAGACAGGAAATCATGGGGGAGCCGCCTTTATATTGATCTACTTAGGCTGTGTCTTGCTTTTGGGGCTTCCCATTATGATTGCCGAATTCCTGATAGGCCGTCGTTCAAGAGCCAACACAGCAGGAGCTTATCAGAAATTAGCACCCGGTACACATTGGCGTTGGGTAGGCCGTATGGGTGTATTGGCAGGTTTTCTGATCCTCAGTTATTATTCGGTAGTAGCCGGATGGACACTTGAATATATATTTGAAGCAGCTTCAAATGGTTTTGCGGGAAAAACTCCCGAAGAGTTCATCACTTCTTTCCAACAGTTTTCCAGCAATCCCTGGCGACCGGTGGTCTGGTTGGTTTCCTTCTTGTTAATTACCCACTTCATCATTGTAAAAGGGGTGGAAAAAGGGATTGAAAAGTCTTCCAAGATAATGATGCCCACACTTTTCATCATTATTCTTATATTGGTAGGCTGCTCTGTTTCATTGCCGGGCGCCGGTGCCGGTATCGAGTTTCTTTTGAAACCGGACTTCAGCAAAGTGGACGGCAATGTATTTCTGAGTGCTATGGGACAAGCCTTCTTTTCCCTTAGTCTGGGAATGGGTTGCCTTTGTACATACGCTTCCTACTTCAGTAAAGAGACAAACCTGACTAAAACGGCTTTCAGCGTGGGTATTATCGATACCTTCGTGGCAATACTAGCCGGATTTATCATTTTCCCGGCCGCCTTTTCCGTCGGAATCCAACCGGGGTCCGGTCCCAGCCTTATTTTCATTACGCTACCGAACGTATTCCAACAAGCATTTAGCGGGGTACCTATATTGGCATATATATTCTCTGTAATGTTCTACGCATTGCTGGCAATGGCAGCATTGACTTCCACTATTTCCCTACACGAAGTGGTGACAGCCTATCTGCATGAAGAATTCAAATTCTCCCGTGGGAAAGCGGCAAAACTTGTGACCGGCGGATGCATATTCTTCGGAGTATTCTGTTCATTATCATTGGGAGTAACAAAAGAATTCACTGTTTTTGGCTTGGGGATGTTCGACCTATTCGACTTTGTAACAGCCAAACTCATGCTTCCCCTCGGCGGACTGTGCATTTCTCTCTTTACCGGATGGTATCTCGACAAGAAAGTGGTATGGTCGGAAATTACCAACAACGGCACACTTAGAATTCCCGTATATCGGCTGATTGTCTTTATATTAAAATATATCGCACCAATCGCTATTACATTAATATTCATCAATGAGCTAGGATTCATCAAACTATAATGTGGAAAGACTTTTTTTATTTCACTAAAACCGAACGACAAGGCATTATCGTCCTTGTCGTCCTTATTTTAGGAGTACTCTTACTCCCCAATCTCTTCCCTCTTTTCAATCGTCTGAAAGAGGTAGACACCTTGAAACAAGAGATATTTCAGAAAGAATATAATGAGTTCATCGCTTCTCTCGAAGAAGTGGAATCTCACAAAAAGTCGAAGAATCCGACTTCCCGACCATCCGTAAGGAAAGAAATCACTCCTTTCGCATTCGATCCGAACACTGCTGATTCCATGACTTTCCTCTCTCTCGGCCTACCGGCATGGATGGCAAAGAATATTCTGAACTATCGAAGAAGACAGGGGATATTCCGACATCCGGAGGATTTCCGGAAAATATATGGGCTGAAGGAAGAACAATATCAGACTCTTCTTCCCTACATCCGGATTGCAGAAAAGCTCCGCTCCAAAGATACAGTGCGACTGCTCACCATACAAAACATACGAAAAGACACGGTATTCAAGTATCAGCCCGGTACTGTTATCAGCCTCAACCAAGCAGACACAACCGAACTTAAAAAGATTCCGGGAATCGGGAGTAGTATCGCCCGGATGATTGTAAATTACCGTAAGAAGCTGGGAGCTTTTTATAGAATAGAACAATTGCAAGAGATTCATCTAAAGGTAGAAAAGCTTCGTCCATGGTTTTCAATCGCCCCCGATGAGATACGCCGTATCAATTTGAACAAGGCAAGCGTGGAACGAATGATGCATCATCCGTATATCAATTATTATCAAGCAAGAGTGATTGTAGAGCACCGGAAAAAGAAAGGAAGATTAAAGAGTTTGAAACAATTATCACTCTATGAAGAATTCACTTCTGCCGACCTTGAACGGATAGAGCCCTATATCTGTTATGATTAATTAAAAGAAAGATGCATTCCTATCACACCAGACAAGAATGCATCACACACAAACAAAACAAACACTCTACTATCATCTTCACAGACTTCTGTAGAGAAGCGACTATAAATATATAACTAAAAGATAGAATCCTTGCAAGATTCCACCTTTTTGGTATACATTTCTAGAAGTTAGGTTCCTTTATTAATCTTTTTTAATCATACCATCTACCATATGAACCGTTCGGTCAGTGATTTTAGCAAGTCCCTCATCATGGGTAACAATCACGAAAGTCTGCCCCAGCCGATCTCGTAAATCAAAGAACAGACGGTGTAAATCTTCTTTATTTTGAGTATCCAGACTTCCGGAAGGCTCGTCCGCCAGAATTACGGCAGGATCGTTGATTAAGGCTCTCGCCACAGCCACCCGTTGTTTCTCTCCTCCCGACAATTCATTCGGTTTATGGGAGGCACGGTCTGCCAGCCCCATAAAATCCAGAATCTTCATGGCACGATCGTTTGCCTCCTTTGAGGATACCCCTGCAATGAATGCAGGAATCATCACATTTTCTAATGCCGTAAACTCCGGAAGAAGTTGGTGGAACTGGAAGACAAAACCAATATTCTTGTTACGGAATGCAGACAACTCTTTCTCCTTCATCCGGCTGACCACAGTTCCGTCGATTTGTACCAGACCGGTATCCGGTTCATCCAAAGTACCCATAATTTGCAGCAGCGTTGTCTTACCCGCTCCACTAGGACCTACAATGCTGACAACCTCACTCTTATTGATTTCAAGATCAATGCCTTTCAGTACTTGTAATGAACCGAAGTTCTTCGTTATTCCTTCTAATTTTATCATAATAGCTTTTATAATCTTTTAATGACATATTCCGCCAGATAACATCCAAACACAGCAGGCATATAACTGACCGTTCCGCAAGTCGATTTCTTGTTCTGTTCGTCATCTGTGAGCAACACCGCCTTTGCATCAGCCTGTTCGGTACTGAACACAACCGGGAGTGTACGTTTCATCCCCATTTTCTGTAACCGTTTCCGCACCGCTTTGCTCAATCCGCAATGATAAGTATCCCAAAGATCGGCAAACCGTACCTGCGTAATGTCACTTTTTGCCCCTGCTCCCATACTGGAAACAATCCTGATCCGCCGTTTCATCGCTTCATAAATCAAGAAACACTTCGGACTGATTGTATCGATAGCGTCCACTATGAAATCATATTTACCGGCATCCAATAGCTCCGGTATATTTTCATCTTTCAGATAAACAGGTAAAACGGTCAGGTCGATATCGGGGTTTATATCTTTATACCGGGTAGCCAGCACTTCCGCCTTCGACATCCCCAAAGTGGAATGCAATGCAGGTAACTGACGGTTCAGGTTAGTCGGCTGCACCATATCGGCATCTACAATCGTCATTCGTCCGACTCCTGCACGACAAATCATTTCTGCTGCATAAGCTCCCACTCCACCCAGCCCCACGACCAATACGTGAGAGTTCCGGATACGATTCATCTTCTCTTCTCCCAAAAGAAGTTCCGTTCTTTGTTGCCAGTCGTCTCTTTCCATCAGCTTTTCTTGAACCATTTATAGAACCATTTACCGACCTTCTCATAATGCTGAGACTCATTATGCCCGCGAGGATCGGAGAAAGACACGATCTCTTGCGGTTCACCGAATTGGTCGGGATATAAAATAATCAAACTATTATTTGCAAAATATTTGCCCAACTGTGACGGCAAACGATCAAAAGAAGGATCATAAGAGATAGATCCCCGACGGGCGGAAATAACAACCAACAGATGGTCATAGTTAACCTGTCCCGTTAATAGCAAAAGATCATCCCACTCATCTAATGTAGAAAACTCGGTCGGAGTACCTACATATTTCTTTTTCACAAGTTGCTGAAGCCTCATCAATGTCCGTTCATTCGAGAAGAAATGTACACGACATCCTAGAATGCTTCCCATACGGCAGAAATGCTCCACCCACTTTGCAAAGCCGGTCTCATATTCCGCCTTTGGAGGAACGGCAATATTAATCCGGCGTAAGGTATTCACCGGCATCAGGAATTTTGCGATCATCACCTCGCGATGCGTACCTTTCAGCAGACTTTCCGCCAAATGCCCGAAAAAAGAATCCACGATATTAGCTTTCCGGTGCAAACCGATCACCACATCCGTAGCCTCATACTCTTTTATCGTATGTATAATTCCCGAAGCAATATTCAGATCATAACGACTGACCATAGTGACAGGAACATCGGCAGCCGCAGCAATCATCGCAGCTTTTTCCAGATTACGTTTTCCCTGTAATTCTTTCTTTTCCGAGCTATTATTATCATTGATTACATTCAATGCTATCAACCCATTTTTCTGTTTGGCATCCTTTATGACCAATGCCAGATTGATGAGGTCTTCAATCGTATCCGGGTTGGCAACCGGAATCAATATCTGTTCATTATTATTTTTCACCCCTTCTTTTTCCGACTGCACATTTTCGTCTAAAGCAAAACGGCGGGCAGAACGCTCCGTCACCAAAGAACTGATGACACAAGTAAAGAGAATCATCACTACGGTACCGTTCAGCACATCATCATTCAGCAAACGTTCTCCATTCTCCATAATGATTTCGTGTCCGATCAATACTGCCGCCAATGTGGCTGCTGCCTGTGCATTACTCAGACCGAATATCATACTCCGTTCATTCGGCTGCATCCGATAAATCTTCTGCGTAGCCCATGCTGCCAGCCACTTGCTGAAAGTAGCTACCACTGTCATTACAATTGCCACCTTCAACGCTTCCCCACCGGTGAACAGACTTCTTACATCAATAATCATTCCGACACCAATCAAGAAATAAGGTATAAACAACGCATTTCCTACAAACTCCAAACGGTTCATCAACGGAGAAACGTGAGGAATCAGCCGATTTAAGACCAATCCGGCAAGAAAGGCTCCCAAGATACCCTCCATTCCGACAAATTCCATTAATCCACCACCCAAAAAGACCATTGCCAACACAAACACAAACTGCATCACGCTATCGTCATACTTTCGGAAGAACCAGCGACCGATACGGGGGAAAAAGAAAACGATCAAAAATCCGAGAAAAGCGACTTTAGCAACCAGGAACGCCCAAAACCAACCATCCACAGTTCCCTTAAACATTCCACCTACAACAGCTAGAATAATCAAAGCAAGGGTAACGGTAACAGCAGTACCACCAATAGTTATATTGACACTGCGCAGACGTGACAATCCGTAACGACTGATAATAGGATAAGCAATCAACGTATGGGAAGCGTACATACTTGCCAACAGTACGGCAGTGAGAAAACCATAGCCCAACAGACTCATACTGCTCCATATACCCAATCCCATAGGAATCAGAAAGGTGAGCCAGCCAAACACAAAGCTTTTCGTCCGGTTCTTCTTAAAATCCTCCATATCCATCTCAAGACCGGCGAGAAACATAATATAATAAAGCCCGACTTTACCGAACAGTTCGAAACTGCTATCACGGTCGAGCACATGAAAGCCATGCTCTCCAATCAGTACTCCCGCCAGAATCATGCCTATAATATGAGGTATATGAAGCCGTCCGAGAATCATCGGAGCAAAAAGAATAATAATCAGTACCAAAAAAAACACCCAAGTCGGATCAGAAATTGGCAACGTTAAATTGAGATCAAACAGGTTCATAGACTGTGGTTTTAGGAATTCAACTACAAAGGAACAAAAAAGTTCGCATACCTCCAATTCATAAGTAGATAGATTCAAATAATATTTTTTCGACAAAAATGCGGTTTATATGGCAAATTGTTATAATTTTGCAGTCTAATCTTTCCTATTAGATAGTATAGAAAGGGAAATACAGTATTCACATTTAACAAAAGAAAAAGATGAAAGTAGCTATTGTTGGCGTAAGCGGAGCCGTGGGACAGGAATTCCTGCGCGTGCTCGATGAGAGAAACTTCCCGTTGGACGAGTTAGTTTTGTTCGGTTCTAAACGTAGTGCCGGAACAACTTATACTTTCCGCGGTAAACAGATCGAGGTGAAACTCTTACAACACAACGATGACTTTAAAGGGATAGACATTGCTTTCACCTCTGCCGGTGCAGGAACATCCAAAGAGTTCGAAAAGACCATCACTAAATACGGCGCTGTGATGATCGACAACTCCAGCGCTTTCCGTATGGATGCGGATGTACCTTTGGTAGTGCCTGAGGTAAATGCCGAAGACGCATTGGAGCGTCCACGCGGTGTCATTGCCAACCCCAACTGTACAACAATCCAAATGGTTGTCGCACTGAAAGCCATCGAACAGCTTTCTCATATAAAAACCGTGCACGTATCTACCTATCAGGCAGCCAGCGGTGCCGGTGCTGCCGCTATGGACGAATTGTACGAGCAATATCGCCAAGTATTGGCAAATGAACCTGTTACAGTAGAAAAGTTTGTATATCAATTGGCTTTCAACCTCATACCGCAGATCGACGTGTTCACAGAAAACGGTTATACGAAAGAAGAGATGAAGATGTATAACGAAACACGTAAAATCATGCATTCAGATATTAAAGTCAGCGCGACTTGCGTACGTGTTCCTGCACTACGTGCTCACTCTGAAAGTATCTGGGTAGAAACCGAACGCCCTATTTCTATCGAAGAAGCCCGCGAAGCATTCGCTAAGGGAGACGGACTGGTGCTTCAGGATAATCCTGCGGAAAAAGAGTACCCGATGCCGCTATTCCTGGCTGGGAAAGATCCGGTTTATGTGGGACGCATCCGCAAAGACCTGACGAATGAAAACGGATTGACTTTCTGGATTGTAGGTGACCAAATCAAGAAAGGTGCAGCACTGAACGCAGTGCAGATCGCAGAATATCTGATTAAAGTAAAGAATCTCTAAATCATAAAAGGTGATTTAAGAAAGAAAAGTCCGGTTTCGTCCTTGAAACCGGACTTTTTATATACCTTTGCATTCACAAAATAGAATTTAAGCCGCAATTGCCTCTGCGTTATACACAAACAAATACGGTTCAAACATTAATTATCATCTAAGAATTAAACCGTATGAGAATTTACAAAGTGTTTACACTTTTAGGTCTGTTCATTTCTATATTCTACAATTGCTCACTTCCTGCCGATGATGAAGAAGATTCAGAAGGAGAAGATACGGCTACTTCCGAACTTTCTTGGGAAGGAGAAACAGATAAATTCACTATCAATTCTAAAGAAGGAGTCCATCTGAATGATCCGGCAGAAGATAGTGGAACAGCCTATGTCACCATACCGTCCACGTCAGTAAAGAATACCCGCTGGGAGTTTGGAGTTCACCTTACATTCAATCCATCCGCCAATAACTATGCACGTTTTTATCTGACCTCTTCTTCCAACACCCTCTCCGGTAGCCTAAACGGGTATTTTATACAAATAGGAGGAGCAAAAGACAATGTGACACTTTATCGTCAGAATGGAGACCAGCCCAAGCTGTTGGCTTCGGGTCGGGAAGTGATGAAGGGTAATAACTCCCCCCAATTATACATAAAAGTAGAATGCGATTACAATGGGTATTGGACTTTTTGGACACGATTGGAATCCGAAGACGGATATACATTGGAAAAGCAAGTGAAAGATACCGGCATACAGAGTTCCGTTTGTTCGGGAATTTATTGTGTCTACACCAAAACCCGCTGTAAAGCCTTCACATTCCATCATGTACGATTATCCAACGGTGTAGAGACAACGACCGACCCCGACAATACTCCCGACAAACCGGATTCCGAAGAGCCAGATATTACCGAGCTACCGGAAGATGTGAGAGGTATGCTCCTCTTTAATGAGATAATGTATGATAATGCCACAGACGGCGCCGAATACATAGAGCTCTATAATCCGACTGAACAGACTATTGTGTTGCCACAGCTTTTTCTATATAAGATGCATGAAGACGGCAAAGTGTACAGTACCACTACGTTACAAAATGAATCTCCATCCCAACCCCTGATCATTGCATCCAAAGGATATCTTTGCTTTTCTAAATATCTCGACAAGATTATTCAAAAACACAATGTCAATAGAGAGAACCTAATAGAAATATCCAAATTCCCGGCACTTGATAATGAAGGAGGCTATCTCGCACTGTCCAGCACCCCAAAAACTGGGAAAGGACATACATTTGACACTTGTCGTTTCTGGGACGGAATGCACGATACCGACAAATCCAAAACTATCGGCATTTCACTCGAAAAGAAATCACCAGAACTACCTTCACTCAACAAGAATTGGCGTTCCTCTAAACATACGACCGGCGGAACTCCTGGAATAAAAAATATGTAAGAGTATATATATCTATGATAAATTCCCTACATTTGTAGCAAAGTAAACAAGTTTATGATAAATATATAAGAAACATCTTACACAACTCATACTACACAACAAGAAGTAAAATAATGAAAACAACAATCAACTGTTTTCTTCCTTTCAGCCAGTTGGAAGAAACTGTGCAAACAGTTAAGGAGTTACGTGCATCAATGCTGGTAGACAAAATTTATTTATTGGCATCGCCAATTACCAATGTCTGTATTCCCGGATGCGAACTCATCTCTGTAGAGAAAATGCAGTCTACACAAGCGATGCGAGCTATTGCAGAACATTCTGATAAAACATATACCTTGCTCTATACCAAACACACTGCACTAAAAATAGGCATGTTCGCTCTTGAAAGAATGGTTCAAATAATGGGAATGACCCAAGCTGGCATGGTATATGCAGACCATTACCAACAGATGGACAGTGTGCAAAAACCTGCTCCGGTCATTGATTACCAATTCGGCAGCCTGCGTGACGACTTCAATTTCGGCTCGGTTTTACTGTTCAATGCCAACGTATTCAAGGAAGTTATAGAAAATACGGAAGAGGAATATCAATATGCAGGCTTGTATGATTTGAGACTCAAAATATCCCAAAAGAGCAAACTGGTACATATCAACGAATATCTATATACCGAAGTAGAAAGTGACAAGCGGGAAAGCGGTGAGAAGCAGTTCGATTATGTAGACCCTAAAAAACGTCAGGTACAGATTGAAATGGAACAGGCATGCACCAACCATTTGAAGGAAATTGGCGGATATCTTTATCCTATCTTCCGTCCCGTAGACTTTTCTTCCCACACTTTTGAATATGAAGCTTCTGTCATTATACCCGTACGCAACCGTATTCGCACAGTCAAAGATGCCGTACGCTCGGCACTGAACCAGCAAACGACCTTTCCGTTCAATGTCATTGTCATCGACAATCATTCGACAGACGGGACCAGTGAAGTTCTCCATGAACTTAGTTCGGACAAGCGGCTGATTCACGTCATTCCCGAAAGAGATGACCTCGGTATAGGCGGATGTTGGAACATAGGTATCCATCACGAGAAATGCGGAAAGTTTGCCGTCCAGCTTGATAGCGATGACGTGTATAAAGACGAACATAGCCTGCAAATCATCATTGATACTTTCTATAAACAGAAATGTGCAATGGTAATCGGCACTTATATGATGACTAACTTTGATATGCAGGAAATTGCCCCCGGCATCATCGATCATAAGGAATGGACGCCCGACAACGGACGAAATAATGCATTACGTATCAACGGCCTGGGAGCTCCCCGTGCATTCTACACGCCCATTCTTCGGGAAATCAAAGTCCCGAACACAAGCTATGGAGAAGATTATGCCCTTGGATTGAAAATTTCACACGATTATCAGATAGGCAGAATATACGACGTGATTTACCTTTGCCGCCGTTGGGAAGGCAACTCGGATGCTGCACTGCCTGTTGAGAAAATCAACCAGAATAATCTATATAAAGACCAGCTTCGTACGTGGGAATTGGAACAGCGCATCCTGCAACAAGAAACGACATTAGAGAATATTCAGCAAAAAATCGAACAGTTATTCCAAAAGCAAACTCTTTCTTGGAAACTAGCCAAAGAGAATTACCAAGCATTGGAACAGTATCGGTCACGAACAAAAGAAATATCCAAATGGTTTGGTAATGACGGTTTAGGTGCGAACCTATTCCTTAATCCGAAACGTATTCTTTCAGCTACCGCACAGACAGATACTGCCTCCATTCACTCACGGCCTTGCTTCCTCTGCCAAACAAACCGACCGCAGGAACAAGAGTTCATCAGTTATAGGAATTATCAGATACTGGTTAATCCCTATCCCATATTTAAACACCACTTTACAATTGTAGATAAGGAACACAAGTCGCAATCCATAGTCGGGCGTTTTAAAGATATGATAGAATTCACCGACATAATGAGAGAATACTTTCTTATGTATAATGGACCGGAATGTGGAGCTTCCGCTCCCGATCATGCCCATTTTCAAGCTTGCAGTAAAGAGGAAAGTATGCAGGGATCATATTACGATCACATAGATTTAATAGATAACGACAAGGTGCAAATTAGTTATGAAAATTTCCCGTACAGTTTCATCAGGATTCAGGCGAAAAATAAGAAAACAATGTCGAAAACCTTTCATCTGATTTACGACATCTTAGCTGCCAATAATAACGGAAAAGAACCAATGATGAATATTCTTGCCTGGTATGGTTTGGAACGCACCAAAGAGGATTTTGGAAAGAACTACGACGATCAATTTGAGTCAGTGGCCGAACACCCTTACAATTGTATTATCTTCTTACGCAGCAAACATCGTCCCGACTGCTATTACGCAAAAGGAGACGAACAAATTCTCATCAGTCCTGCTATTGCTGAAATGAACGGCATATTCCCTATAGTACGTGAAGAGGATATGGAGAAACTGACTCCTGAAAAAGTATATGATATCTATCGGGAAGTATCGATATCTAAAGAAAAGCTACAAGAAATAATAGAACGCATTAAAGCCGCCTTATGACAGAGCCTCAAATAGCAGTTGGCATTCTTTCTGGGAAAGAGATTGAATTCTCTTTCCCAGTGAAATTTAGTTCTTCTGTCGGAACGGAAATTTCCGGGACACAGAAAGTTATTTATCAGGATGGGAAGATTCATTGGCAAGGGAAAGAGTACGACGAATTATCCTTCATTCCTCCACAAAATGCACATGCTTTCTTTGAACTGAAAGATGTGACCATCGGAATCAACTTCCATTGGGAACGCAAAGAAGTCCAGAAATTCAAAGGGGAATTAAAGATTATCATCGAAGGAGAACAACTAACCGCCATCAATGTGATTTCCATTGAAGAATATCTTACCAGTGTAATTTCATCCGAAATGAGCGCAACAGCTTCTTTAGAACTACTAAAGGCTCACGCCGTCATCTCCCGAAGCTGGCTAGTTAATAAGTTGAGAGTTGAGAATGGAGAGTTGAGAGTTACTCTGCAGCCGGACAGCGCAGCCCACTCTCAACTCTCCATTCTCAACTCTCAACTTATAAAATGGTATGACCATGAAGCACATAGAAATTTCGATGTATGTGCCGATGATCATTGCCAGCGTTATCAGGGAATTACACGAGCCTCAACACCGCAAGCCATCGAAGCAGTCTCCGCCACGCGGGGGGAAGTGCTGATGTATAAAGGAGCGATTTGTGATGCCCGTTTCTCTAAATGTTGTGGCGGAGCTTTTGAAGAGTTCCAAAATTGTTGGGAAAACGTAAAGCATCCTTATCTAATCAGACAACGGGATAGCAAGACTGAAAAACAACTTCCCGATTTGACCATAGAGGCGGAAGCTGATAAATGGATACGCACCTCGCCTGTTGCTTTCTGTAACACGCAGGATAAGAAAATTCTAAGCCAAATCTTAAACAATTACGATCAGGAAACTGCAGACTTCTATCGTTGGAAAGTCAGTTATTCGCAACAAGAGCTTTCAGAACTGATTCATCAACGTTCAGGGATTGATTTCGGACAAATCATTGATTTAATTCCTGTAGAACGGGGAACATCCGGACGTCTTGTCCGACTAAAGATTGTAGGAACCTTACGGACACTCATCATTGGAAAAGAGTTGGAGATACGCCGCACTCTATCAACGTCCCATCTTTACAGCTCCGCTTTTGTCATAGACAAGGAGTACGGAGATGAACTCCCTTCACGATTTATCCTCACCGGAGCCGGATGGGGGCATGGAGTAGGACTTTGTCAAATCGGTGCAGCCGTGATGGGAGAACAAGGTTATAAGTATGAAGAAATACTATCTCACTATTACCCCGGTAGTACGCTTGAAAAACAATATAAATAAAATCGAACGAATGCCATGACAACACCCACTACAAAAAGAAATCCCTGGAGCTGGATACCCACCCTCTACTTCGCAGAAGGGCTGCCATACGTAGCGGTAATGACGATTGCTGTTATCATGTACAAGCGTTTGGGATTATCCAATACGGAAATAGCCTTATACACTTCCTGGCTTTATCTTCCCTGGACTATCAAACCGTTATGGAGTCCATTCGTCGATCTGGTGAAAACGAAACGTTCCTGGATTATCGCCATGCAAGGGTTCATCGCCGCCGGATTTGCAGGCATCGCCTTTTTTATCCCAACGGCACATTACGTACAATTCACCCTTGCTTTCTTTTGGTTATTGGCATTCAGTTCGGCTACCCATGACATCGCAGCAGACGGTTTTTATATGCTCGGCCTCAACAACAAGGAACAATCTTTCTTTGTAGGCATCCGAAACACATTCTACCGACTCGCCAATATTTTCGGGCAAGGTATTCTCGTCATGCTTGCAGGATGGTTGGAAACCTCTCAAGGCAATATACCTCTGGCATGGAGCATCACTTTCTACCTCCTGGCCGGATTATTCCTGGCTCTTACTTTGTACCATCGCTTTATCCTCCCCCATCCCGATTCCGATGTCAAACGTCCCGGACTCACAGCAGGTAAGCTATTAGAAGACTTTCTTCTGACTTTTGTCACTTTCTTCAAAAAGAAACACCTCGGTCTCATGTTCTTTTTCCTGCTCACCTACCGATTGGGAGAATCGCAGCTAGCCAAGATTGCTTCCCCCTTCCTACTCGACCATGCCGATAAAGGCGGGTTGGAACTATCCACAGCAACAGTTGGAATGATATACGGAACTATTGGTGTCATAGCCTTGTTACTTGGTGGAATTATCAGCGGCTTTCTCGTTTCACGTGACGGATTCAAGAAATGGATACTACCTATGGCATTAGCCATCAACCTTCCCGACATATTATATGTATGGATGGCTGCAGCCACTCCTAACAACCCGATATTGATTTCCACCTGCGTAGCTATCGAACAACTAGGTTATGGTTTCGGTTTCACAGCCTATATGCTTTATCTGATTTATATTGCCGAAGGCGAGCACAAGACAGCTCATTATGCTATCGGAACCGGATTTATGGCACTTGGAATGATGCTTCCAGGTATGCCGGCAGGGTGGATACAAGAACATCTCGGATACACCAATTTCTTTATCTGGATTTGTATTTGTACGATACCCAGTATTATTGCTTCATTAATGATTCGCAACCGATTGGATGATTCTTTCGGAAAAAAGCAATAAATTCACGTGATTATATTTAAGATATTAAACTGAAAATATACAGTAAACTATGATGCTTATCGCAGACAGCGGTTCTACCAAGACCGACTGGTGTGTCATCCTCGATAATACACCCATCAAAAGGATTGGAACGAAAGGACTCAATCCCTTCTTCCAATCAGAAGAAGAAATTCAGCAAGAACTGACACATTCCCTCCTGCCGCAATTGCCGGAAGGAACAATCGACTCTGTTTACTTTTACGGTGCAGGCTGTACACCCGAGAAAGCTCCCACCCTCCGGCGGGCAATAGCCGACAGTTTACCTGTTGTCGGAAATATCAAAGCCTACTCGGATATGCTGGCTGCCGCTCGTGGACTATGCGGTCGTGAAGCAGGCATTACCTGTATACTGGGAACAGGTTCCAACTCCTGTTTCTATGACGGTAAAGAGATTGTCAACCACATTTCTCCTTTAGGCTTTATCCTGGGTGACGAAGGAAGCGGAGCTGTTCTAGGCAAGTTACTAGTCGGTGACATCTTGAAGAATCAACTCTCTCCCGCCATCAAAGAAGTATTTCTAAAACAATTCGACCTGACAGTTCCCGAAATCATTGACCGGGTTTACCGTCAGCCCTTCCCGAATCGTTTTCTGGCAAGCCTGTCACCTTTTATAGCACAACATCTGGAAGAACCTGGAATACGACAATTAGTGCTAGGCAGCTTCATTGCTTTTCTCCGAAGAAATGTAATGCAATATGATTACACGCAGTATCCGGCACATTTCATAGGATCAGTAGCTCATTGTTACAAAGAGATACTTCAAGAGGCAGCACAAGAGACAGGTATTAGAATCGGAAAGATTTTGCAAAGCCCGATGGAAGGACTCATCCAATATCATTCCGATCCGTTACATCAGCCGTAGATTAGCTTTCCTTGATCGTTTCTATCAGCTTCATAAAGTCAGTCGGATGAACGTCACCGATATTGCCGATACGGAAAGTATCTGCCTGTGATATCTTTCCCGGATAGATGACAAACCCTTTAGCTTTCAGTTTCAGATAGAAATCTTTAAAGTTAAAGTCAGCCGAAGGATAATAGAAAGAGGTGATAACAGGCGACTGCTGTTCATCGGGCAGCAGAGTCTTATAGCCTAAAGCGCGCATACCTTCCACCAATACGCGATGATTCTCACAGTAGCGGGCATGACGAGCTTCTACACCACCTTCGGCTTTCAATTCAGTCAAAGCCTGCATGAAGGCACGTACCACGTGAGTAGGCGAGGTAAAACGCCATTTTCCATGTCCTTTCTCCATTGTTTCCCATTGCTCATAAAGATCGAGCGAAAGAGAACGGGCAATTCCCTTACATTTCTCCATCAAAGAACGACGGGCAATGATAAAGCCAAATCCCGGTACACCTTGAATACACTTGTTGGCACTACTGATCAAGAAATCGATACCTAACTTTGCCATATCGATGGGTACTCCTCCAAAGCTACTCATAGCGTCCACAATCAATATCTTACCGTGACGCTTCACCACGGCGGCAATCTCCTCCAAAGGATTGAGCACACCGGTCGTAGTCTCACAATGTACTACAGACACATGCGTCACCTCCTGATGTTCATTCAAATAAGTATCTATTTTATTGGCATTCACCGGTTCTATTTCTTCAAACCTCATCACGTGACAATCAATATGGTAATATTCGGAAATAATGCCCATACGCTTACCGTAAGCACCATTGGCTGCTACTAACAGTTTATCCTCAGGACGAACTACAGAGCCAAGTGTGGCTTCCACACAAAAACTTCCGCTACCTTGCATCAACACAGCCGTATACTCGTCAGGAGCGCTAGTAGCAATCTCCACCAATTCTTTACGGATAACTTCTACAATACCAAGATTGTAATCTTCATCCCAAGTACACCAGTCGCTCATCATCGCTTGTTTCACAGTGTCGGTTGTAGTAAGAGGACCGGGAGTCAAAAGTAAATAAGGTCTCATATTATCTTAAATTTATTCATTTATCGGTTTGTTATTTTTATTATTCTTTCTTTTATAATGCCATACGTTCATTGATATCCTCTATCAACATCGGCAGTTCGGCAATCGTGTCCACCACATAATCAGCACCAGCGGCATACATACGGTCCCGCACCTTAGCCATGCGGCATTTCAGTTCCCCCATCGGAAGAGTGCGGGTTTCTTCTTCAGTCAGTCCCAATTCGTTACTTCCCATTATTACACCTACACTCCACACACCGGCATTCACACCTTCACGTATGTCTGCAATCGTATCACCATATTTCAGCACAGAGAAACGGGAGGCAACGTCCAGATCACACATATTGCGATAAATCATATAAGGCTTCGGACGACCACCGGGCAGATTGTCCGAAGTGACACAATTATCAATCCTGTAACCTTTCTTTTCTGCGGCAGGAATTACCACATCCATCATCTTTTGAGTATATCCGGTAGTAGAACCGATTTTGATTCCCTGAGCACGTAGTTTGGCAATCACCTCCACCACACCGGGAATAGGCTCTGTATAATCTTCCAAAGTATCGAACAATACCTTTTGGAAACGTTTATAGCATTCCTGCACATCCTCTTCGGTATAATCACGTCCGTACTTCTCACGAAAGTCCTTTCCTACCCGTTCAATGGAAAACAAAGCACGTATCTCTTCAATCTTAGTCACCCCCATGTGGGCACGTGTCTCGGCAGCCGTAACAGTCAGTCCCATCTGCTTGAAACTATCCACGAAAGCCGCTACCGGTGCAAAACATCCATAATCGACGGAAGTACCCGCCCAATCCATAATCACGCATTCTATTTTTTTCATATTGCAGTTATTGATATTACTCATTCTAGTGTAATTGATGTCAATCATATCGTTGGATTTGAAGTTAATAATTCGTTGTAACTATTCATGTCATTTACCTCTCTTGTGCTACCCGTATCTGGGATTTTCTTAGCCTTCATCACATAGACGGCTGCAGCGGCAAAAGCGATGCAACAGGTTATGCCTACAAAGACACTCATCTCATTATAGAACACCGACCAGTCTATATGCGAAGCTTTCAACTCCTTAAACAGCAGTAATGCTAACGTACCCACATAACCGACAAAATCTATAGTGATAATGAAGAATCCCACATTCCCCTTCACTTTGAAACAAGCAATGAACCTTTCAAAGAAAATGGTTTGGAAACTAAGGTAAGCAATGTCTATACAGAGCGTCTGCAAAAAGAGCCACAAAGTAGTAGATAACTGTACCTCTCCGCTACCTAGCAGAGCCAAGCCCCCCATACTTGCGGTAGAAAGTCCCAACAATGTATAAAGTACTTTCAAATGATTGCCGGAGAAAGCGAGTACGGCAAACGTGGACAATAATACCAATGTAGCGATGGTATCAAGTTGGGCAAACAGCCAGGAAGAAATTGTATCCACATCAATGATACAGACAATGAAATCCTCTTTAATATCACGTTGTACAGTAAGCAACAGATTGGCGACAAAAAGCAAAAGCAGTAAGGGCATATATTGTTTGAAGAGCGCCCAACGTTGCTGTCCGTTGAGAGTGACACGAACGGAACGGGCTGCAATATCCGCTGCCGTAGGACGAGGAAACTTGGTCATCATCCATCCCATAAAGCAAAGCAACGGAAAGGCCAATCCCCCTACGAGTGCAGGCATCCAAAACTCACTGACATGAAGTTGATTCAGCGCATAAAGTCCGAGACTCTTTGCCACTCCCGAACTCAGCGCCATACTCACTCCCATAATACTTGCCAGAATATCGGTAGTACGACGACCTTCGAGAAAGCTGAATATCACTCCCCACATGCAACCCAAAGAAAGCCCGTTAAAGAAAAGTGCCACTATATTATAGGGCAATGGTAACAGACCGAACGCCAACAGGGAGGCTTCAGACAAGGCAGCAGATCCGATAATGAACTTCAACCGATTCTGCGGCTGCAATTCGGAAATATATTTAATGCCAAACAACTTGGCGCATACATAACCGATGAGTTGGATAATGCTCACCACAATCTTATAATCCATACCAGCCACCGTCAACCCTTCAAACTCAGCAGCAGTAAAGGGCTTACGCAAAGCGTAAACCAACGAGTAAGACAATAGTGCCGTACCACCCATCCAGAGAATGAAAAGCCAGTCAGGAGTATGTCTTTCCGTTTTACCGTATTGTATGTCCGGTCTTTGTCCTATCAGTTTATTCAGTGATAAATTCATATTCTTCTTCGTTTTGACATCGCAAAAGTAGAGCCACCCAACGAGGTAAAAAATGAATAAAACAGGAATAATAAGTACGAAATAATTCAGAAATATTCATGTAATTGTAATGTAACACACTGGAAAGAGGCTACAAAACAACCTTTTTACAATAAAAGTCACCGTATAGAGAGTTGAATTCAAGAGAGAAAGCTATTTTTGTAACAAGCTAATGAACTCCTCAATAAAAAATATGAATGAGCTGAAAGAAATCTACGACCGCATTACTTTCCTACGTGGAAAGGGTATCAAGATGAAAGAAATGGCCGAACAAGCACAACTCACCCCGAGCGTATTGTCCGCCATGTATTCCACAGTATTCCCGACATACTTCAAAAATGTGGAAAAAGGGATGGATGACAACGAAGCATTGGACAACGCTTTAATGTGGGTCAATAATCTTTCGAAAAAGAAACTCTTCGGACTACTTCCGCAAATGAAACAGGCACTCTTCGCTATGGAGGTGGTAGTAAAAGAAAAGCCGGACAGTATGAATCCTTTTCTTTCCGAACTGGAACACAACGCCAGGCAAAGTGTGAATCATATCACAAATTTCAGTGGCATATATACCAGCTACAGTCTCTCCTCCAACACCAATGACCTGAAAATCGAGCCTTACTTCATCGCTCCGGCCGAGAATGGCAACTACATCGAAGTGGGACACACGAATGCTCATGGCACCACTCATTGGGGATTCGGACTGATGAATGGCATGAGTCATCTCTATCTTGTTTTCAATGAGAGTCATGCCCCGCAACTTTCCATGTTCAATATTTGCCTCAAACTGCCGATGTTTGACCGTCCGCCTTTCCTACGCGGCATTTACCAATGCTTTGATTATAATTACAACCCTATCGCCCGCCGTATATTATTGGTTAAACAGACCGACAATGCCGAACGTTCCAAGTTTCTTCAACAAAAAGGGAACCTGAAATCCTACGATGAGCTGAGTGAAATCGAGCGTCTCTATTACAGCTATACCTGTCGTGAAGGAGACGTTATACGTATGTGTAACATCCCCACTCCCCAAATGACTACCGACGACCTGACATTGGAAAAGAAAATATTGGAACTGAGTAAGCTATAACATTGGTAATCAGCAGTTGTTAAAACAAAGGGCACGAATAATGTAACAATTAGAATAATATTTGAAACAGATTAAAAAACAACGGTTACACATAGATATAGAACAGAAACAAATCTTATAATCAGACAGTTTCTAATTATACTTCAAACTTTACCAATATACCCACAATCAGAATTCCACCAAAATACGGAATACCTTCCCCGGGTTAGCCGCCCATTCTTGCATAGCTTCTAAAGCTCCTTCAGGTTTGGCAACTTTCGAGATCAACTCTTCTACCGGACAATTTCCTTCTTTCATATAATTGATGACTGCACGGAAGTCTGTCGGCAAGGCATTTCTAGAACCACGAATATCCAGTTCTTTCTGAACAAAGAGTTTCGTTTGGAAAGCAACTTCACTTTTAGCGTAGCCGATACAAATCACCCGTCCTGTGAAACCGACTTCATCCACTGCCATTACATAAGTCACGGGACTACCAACAGCTTCAATCACGACATCAGCCCCCAGTCCTTCCGTAATCTCCTGCATCCGTTCGTGCACATTTTCTGTCTTGGAGTTAATCACATAAGAGGCACCTACCTTTTTCGCCAGTTCCAGCTTTTCATCATCCAAGTCGACAGCGATTACCGTTGCACCTCTCAAAGCAGCACGCACAATGGCACCGATGCCAATCATACCACAGCCAATCACCATCACAAACTCGTTGTCGATCACCTGTGCACGAGACACGGCATGAAATCCGACACTCATCGGCTCAATCAACGCACAGTCACGAGAAGAAATATTGCCAGCTGGAATAATCTTTGTCCAAGGCAATACAGCATATTCGCACATCACTCCATTGCGTTGCACACCTAATGTTTCATTATGTTCGCAGGCATTAACACGACCATTGCGACAAGAAGCACATTTTCCACAGTTGGTATATGGATTCAAGGTCACATTCATGCCTTTCTCAAAACCTGCCGGAACATCCGGACCGATTTCCTCAATGACTGCTCCTACTTCGTGTCCCGGTATCACAGGTAATTTCACCATCGGATTTTTGCCCAGGAATGTGTTCAAGTCGGAACCACAAAAACCAACATACTTGATTCTTACTAATACTTCACCGGCTCCAACGACCGGTTTTTCCAATTCAACCACCTTCATTTCGGAGGGATTGATAATTTGAACTGCTTTCATTTGATATGTATTTGATAATAAATTTATTAATCGATTACTTTATAACCTTTCCATCCGTAATAGGCACAGAAAACAAAACAAATCATCGGCACGCCATACGCGATATAATAGATGTTCTCGTTAATATGCATGAAATAAGCCGTCAACTGCGGGAGACAGGCATTACCAACGATCGCCATTACAAGAAAGGCCGAACCGCTCTTCGTCTGATTTCCAAGTCCTTTTAAAGCCAATGAGAATTGAGTAGGATACATGATAGACATAAAGAACGAGATAGCCAGCATCGCATATAGTCCGATCATTCCTCCCCATATCATCACCACTCCACACAGGAGGATATTCATCAGGGCATAGATCAACAGCATATCTTGAGGACGGAATTTCACCATCAAGCCTGTACCAATCCAACGTCCCAAAAGAAAAGCCAACATATAGAGTCCGAAGAAAGTGGTAGCCGTATCTTCCGGCAATCCCGCATAGGTGCAGCAATAGACCAGGAAAAGACTGTTGATGGCTGTCTGCCCGCCATTATAGAAGAATTGCGCAATCACTCCCCAACGAAGATGCGAGTGTTTTAATACTCCGAAGTCTATCAGTTTTTCTTTCTTGTCATCAGCCGTCACTGCATCTGAAGAAGCAGTTTCATCTCCAATCTTCGGCAACTTTGAAAAGACAAATAGAACGGCTATGGCAATGAGCAGTAACGCCAATATCAGATAAGGAAGTTTCATGGCATCCGTTTCCAGTTGGATATAGGTTTGCCAACCACCCGGATAATCTACAGGAAGCGTTTCCCGTGTGTAATGATTCCCACTAAGGATAAGTTTGCTTAGGAACATGGCGGCAATGAAAGCTCCGAGCCCGTTGAAAGACTGCGCCAGGTTTAATCGGCGGGGAGCCGTTTCAGAGGCACCCAGCACTGTTACATACGGATTGGCAGCCGTCTCCAGAAAACACATTCCGGTGGCAATGATAAAAAAGATGCAAAGGTAAGCCCAATATTCTTTTAGTATGGCGGCAGGGAAAAAGAGCAGCCCTCCGATGGCGGCTAGGATAAGTCCGAATATAATTCCCGCTTTATAGCTGTATCGTTTCATGAACATAGCTATCGGAATAGGGAAAATGAAGTAGGCAAGCCAATAGGCCGTCTCTGTAAAAGAAGCCTCAAAGGTATTCAGCTCGCAGGTCTTCATCAATTGCCGGATCATTGTAGGAAGCAGATTGCTGCTTATCGCCCACAAGAAGAAAAGGCAGAAAACCAAAGCTAAAGGTATTGTATATGTATTCTTTTTCATGGCATGAATATAGTTTTACGATAAGGTTGTTTTCTCAATCATTCGGACATATTCTTGATGTAAGGAAGCACGGGGAGATCTGTAAATCCATAGAAATTCCGGGCATTCTCTCCTAAAAAGAGTCTTTTATCCTCTTCCGTCAATTCGGAAGACTTCACCACAAAATCATAAGACATTTTGTAGGTGATCGCTGTGATGGTACGCGGATAATCCGAGCCCCACATCAGTTTTTCCATGCCCACCAGCTCTGCCGCTTCACGGATGGCTTTTATCGCTCCTTTAAAAGGATAGAACTCGTCATTGAAAAGCCAGGTAATTCCACCGGATTCAATCATCACATTGGAATGACGCGCCAGACGGATTTGCTCTTTCCAGTCGGGGCGAGTCACCATTCCGAAGTGCCCGATAGCTATCCGCAAATCCGGACATTCCTGAACAATCTCCTCCATTTCAGGAACCTGTGTGGCTCCGTCGGCTAGATCAATAGAAAGCAGAATGTCCTCATCTTCCATATAATGGAACATTTCCATCATCTCTTCGCTGTTCAGCATCACCCTTCCTTCTTTCAGCAAAAGACGATGGGCAGGAATCTTGATGGCTTTAAAACCTTTTGCGATCAGCTCTTTTGCCTGTTCCAGAAATCCCGGTTTACGAAATTCGCACATACCGCAAATAAAGAAACGATCGGGATAACGGGAAACGACTTCCGACAAATAATCATTCTGAATACCATCAATAAATTCTTGAGTGATAACAGCGGCAGATACTTGTGCATAGTCCATATTCGAAAGAAAGACTTCCGCACTATTCACCCCGTCTATCATAAAAGGAGGAACCATCTGGCGAATCTCTCCCATAAATTCCGAACGTCCGTTTTCCAACGTACGAATAGGCAGTCCGTCTACGACCGTATCTTGCCGTAGCCATAAATGAGCATGTGCATCAATGATTGTGTAGTCCATACCAACAAGTTCGTTTTATGAGTTTGCCCAGCTTACACGTTTCTGTTCTCCGATAATCTCCTGAACTTCCCGAACGAGCTCCCAATCAATCGGTTCTTCAATGAAAGTGATATTCTTTTTCACATTCTCCGGGTTGGTTGTACTGAACAGGGTGGTGGCAATACGGGGATTGCTGACAGAGAACTGCATAGCCAGTTTTTCAATCGGACAGTTCTTGGCTTTGCAGTGTTCCACTGCTTTACGGCAGGCTTCTACCAACGATTGGGGAGCCGGATGCCAGGCAGGAATACCACGTTCGCTCAACAGTCCCATCGAAAGCGGAGAAGCATTAATCACACCGATTCCTTTGGATTCAAAATAGTCCAGAAAATCCACTAACTTATCATCGCACAGACAATAATGGCAAAAATTGAGAATGGACTCGACTGTGCCAATTGGCGAGTGGTCGATTACCCATTTCAGATTCTCCAACTGTAAATCTGTGATTCCGACATGGCCTACCACTCCTTTCTCACGCAGTGCTACTAAGGCAGGCAATGTTTCATTAACAATCTGATTCAAATCGGCAAATTCAATATCGTGTACATTTATCAAATCGATAAACTCTATATGCAAGCGTTCCATACTCTCGTAAACACTCTCAGTTACCCGTTTGGCTGAGTAATCCCATGTGTTCACTCCATCTTTTCCATAACGCCCTACTTTGGTAGAAAGATAATAACGGTCGCGCGGAAGCTCTTTCAACGCTTTTCCTAGCACGGTCTCCGCTTTATAATGTCCGTAATAAGGAGAGACATCTATAAAATTCATTCCCGATTCAACGGCGGTAAATACCGCTTGAATGCCTTCTTGTTCTTTTAAATCATGGAAAACTCCTCCTAAGGAAGAGGCTCCGAAACTAAGGGATGACACTTTCATCCCTGTCTTTCCGATTTCATGGTATTGCATACTTCTTGGTTTTAAATAGTTTTGTATGCGACAAAAATAGGTCAGGAATGATTTCCGTATAGCGGTAAAGCCACTAAAAAGCAACGTAATGGTTTACGTAAAAAATATTGTTTCAGATATGCGTATTTATCCGGGAATGTACTTTCTTTGTAAAAGAATCAAAGTAAAAGACCTTCAAATGAAATACCGGAAACATACTTCACTCAAAGATCTCGCTCAAGCATTGGGAGTATCGATTCCCACTGTATCCAGAGCCCTGAAAGACAGCTCGGAAATCAGCCGTGAGCTCTGCGCCAAGGCTAAGGAACTGGCAAAAGAAATGAATTACCGTCCCAATCCTTTTGCCATGAGTTTACGGAAAAATGCCCCGCGTATCATCGGAGTGATTGTTCCGGATATCGTAACTCATTTCTTCGCCTCTATCTTGAACGGTATAGAAAATATGGCTATCGCCAACGGATATTTTGTGATTATCACTACATCTCATGAGTCATACGAACATGAGAAACGGAACGTTGAGAACCTGGTAAATATGCGTGTGGAGGGTATCATCGCCTGCTTATCACAGGAGACTACGGACTATTCCCATTTTGCGGCACTAAAAGATATCAATATGCCGCTTATTCTATTTGATCGTGTTTGTCTGACGGAACAGTTTTCTTCGGTTGTTGCGGACGGTGTGCAATCCGCTCAAATGGCAACACAACATTTTCTGGATAATGGAAGCAAACGGGTAGCGTTTATAGGCGGAGCGAATCATCTGGACATCGTAAAGAAAAGAAAGCATGGTTATCTGGAAGCTCTACGTGACAACCGGATTCCCATCGAGAAAGAGTTGGTCGTCTGCCGGAAGATTGATTACGAGGAGGGTAAAATTGCCACAGAGACCTTGCTGTCGCTTCCTCAGCCTCCTGATGCCATACTTGCCATGAATGATACCTTAGCTTTTGCCGCTATGGAAGTTATCAAAAAACATGGACTGCGTATACCGGACGACATTGCCATCATCGGATATACGGACGAACAACACGCCAATTACGTAGAGCCTAAATTATCGGCTGTGTCTCATCAAACTTATAAAATGGGAGAAACTGCCTGCCGGTTGTTGATTGAGCAGATTAAAGGGGATAAGGCTGTCAAGCAAGTGGTCATTCCGACTCATTTACAGGTGAGAGAAAGTAGTATAAAATCAAATAAGGTGTTGTATCCCTTATGACCAACACCTTATTTATTTTCCTTATTCTTGAGAAGATTATCGTTCTACAATCTTATCCAATTTTACATCATAGACTAGTGCCGAATAAGCCTGTAAAGAACCATCGCTACCTGTACCGGAACCATATCCACTCTGGTAAGGAATATACAAAGTCCAAAATTCTCCTTCTGCCATTTCAGTTAACGTATACCCCCAGCCTGAGATCACTTCATTCAATAAGAATTCCGAAGGCACATCAAACTCGTCAGGCTCTGTTCCTGCAAAATTCTGTTGAACAACGTCACCATTAAAATAAGACATACGATAATATGCGCTTACCTTAGAAGTATATACAGGTTTATCGTCATCCTTCACGCCGTCTCTGGGAATTCTTTTCTTGGCATATATTGTCTGCCCATTCGTCAAATCCGTAAAAGGATAAAGTCTCTCTTTTTCATCCGTGACTGTTATGCTGCCATTTTGTTGTCCAGCATACACATTGGCTATTGAATCAATAAAAGCCTCACTACGCGCACGCCAATTGTCATAACGTCCGGTCTCTTCCGTTTCGCTACAAGCGGTAAACGTCAAAGCCAACAATACTAAGGAGAATAAATAGATCTTTTTACTCATTCGTCAAAGGTTTATTGTAAAGTTTTCAATAGAGAAGTGATGCTTACTCTGTCTGCAATAATGTTATTCAGTTCAGAGATAGCTACACGCTCCTGTTGCATGGTATCGCGGTTACGCAATGTCACGCAGTTATCTTCTAATGTCTGATGATCGACCGTCACACAGTACGGAGTACCAATAGCATCCTGACGGCGATAACGCTTACCGATACTATCTTTTTCATCATACTGACAATGGAAATGGAATTTCAAGTTATCAATAATCTCACGAGCTTTTTCAGGCAGACCATCTTTCTTTACCAACGGCATAACCGCCAGTTTCACCGGAGCCAGAGCAGCAGGCAATTTCAGAACCACACGGCTTTCACCATTTTCCAATTGCTCTTCGCAATAAGATGCGCTCATGATGCTAAGGAACATACGGTCAACACCGATAGAAGTTTCGATTACATACGGAGTATAAGACTCGTTCAGTTCCGGATCGAAATATTTGATGCTCTTGCCGGAGAACTTCTCATGTTGAGACAAGTCGAAGTTAGTACGAGAGTGGATACCTTCCACTTCTTTGAATCCGAACGGCATCAGGAATTCGATGTCAGTAGCGGCATTTGCGTAGTGAGCCAGTTTATCATGATCGTGATAACGATAGCTTGCATCACCGAAGCCAAGCGCCTTATGCCATTTCAAGCGGATTTCTTTCCATTTCTTGAACCAGTCAAGTTCAGTTCCCGGTTTTACAAAGAACTGCATTTCCATCTGTTCGAACTCACGCATACGGAAGATGAACTGACGGGCAACGATTTCGTTACGGAAAGCCTTACCAATCTGTGCAATACCGAAAGGAACTTTCATACGACCTGTTTTCTGTACATTCAAGTAGTTTACAAAAATACCCTGTGCAGTTTCCGGACGCAGATAAATTTTCATAGAGCCATCGGCCGTAGAACCCATTTCGGTAGAGAACATCAGATTGAACTGACGAACTTCTGTCCAGTTCTTAGTACCGGAGATCGGGCATACGATTTCTTCATCAATGATAATCTGGCGGAGTTCTTCCAAATTGTTATCATTCAAAGCTTTTGAAAAGCGAGTATGAAGTGCATCTCGCTTAGCCTGATGTTCCAGTACACGTCCGTTAGTAGAACGGAACTGAGCCTCATCAAACGCTTCACCGAACTTCTTGGCAGCTTTCGCTACTTCTTTATTGATTTTATCGTCATACTTTGCCAACTGATCTTCAATCAGTACATCGGCACGATAACGTTTCTTAGAGTCTTTATTGTCAATCAAAGGGTCATTGAATGCGTCTACGTGTCCGGAAGCTTTCCAGATAGTAGGATGCATAAAGATGGCAGAGTCGATACCGACAATGTTTTCGTGCAACAGCACCATGCTGTCCCACCAGTATTTCTTAATGTTGTTCTTCAATTCAACGCCCATCTGACCGTAGTCATACACAGCGCCTAGTCCGTCGTAGATATCGCTCGAAGGAAATACGAAACCGTACTCTTTACAATGCGATACAAGCTTCTTAAAAACGTCTTCTTGTGCCATTTTCTTTTCTATATCTATTAATTTGAATTTGCTTTTTTCGTAAAAAGTGCCACAAAGATAGGGATTTATCTTATAAATAAGACAGAGAGGGTATTAATTTATCTTATTCCTGAACTTCTTCCTCGATTTCCGGTGCCACCATACGGTCATATTCTTCCCGCTCCTGCTCCCGGTCCGCTTTCTTCATTTCTTTGGTCAGCATCTCTTCAGGCATATACAGATTAAAAGGAATACGCATGCATTTCATTTTTTTCACTTCCCGGCTAAATTCAGGACAAGCCACGAAATAGACACGTGAAACGGACACCTTTCCCGGAGTTACCTGTTCGGGACGTTCAAATCCCGGACTGGTCAGTGATGTATGGAATGTGCCAAGTCCTTCGATAGTAACCGGCTGTCCGATAGACAACAGACTACGGATAGCATCAACCATTTCCGTCAATATACCATCTATCTGCCCGCGATGAAATCCACTCCGTTTTTCCATGTACTCGGCAAATTCTCTATTCCGAATCGGATCTATCAGTTTTTTGGGTACACCATACCATAATTCTTTTCTTTCTCCCGATGTTAAATCGGCTTTCTTTCTCACTACATAAGGCACTGCCATCGTTTATACTCCTTTCTTTTTTCGTTTATACTCGCGTTCTATCTGACACCCGGGTGTCAACACCATTGAGACCCGGGTGTCAAACATACCAACACCCGGGTGTCAGTGCTCATGAGACCCGGGTGTCAGATAAGTGTTGGCTGCAACAAAATTAAGTCTTTATTATAGGAAATCAAAGTTTTCTTATATATTTGTACCATCCCTACAATACATTTAAAGAAAAACATAAAACTATGATCAAAATACTTCTGCTAATAGACTATTCCAGCGAATTTGACAGGAAACTGCTACGGGGTCTTGTACAGTATTCCAAAGAGAACGGTCCTTGGCTTTTTTATCGCCTCCCTTCCTATTACAGTGCCATGTATGGAGAACAAGGTATTTTGAAATGGGCGAAAGAATGGAAAGCGGATGCCATTATCGGACAATGGCACAATGATACGATTGATTTGCAGAAAGAACTGAACATACCTGTTGTGTTGCAAAACTACCATCACCGAAGCGTTACTTACTCCAATTTGACAGGCGATTATAAAGGTACGGGCAGGATGGCCGCTCAATTTTTTGCCAAACGGATGTTTCGGAATTTCGCCTATTTCGGTATCAAAGGAGTGGTCTGGTCCGATGAACGCCGTCAAGGCTACCGTCAAGAAGTGAAACGTATCGGAGGCGACTTTTTCAGTTTTGAATCTGATAAACAGGAAGATGAAATAAGGATGGAAGTCAGCCAATGGCTACAGGAACTCCCCAAACCTGTTGCCTTATTTTGCTGTGATGATGCACATGCCCTGTTCATTTCCGAAACTTGCCGAATGACAAACATACCGATTCCGGAAGAAATCGCTTTATTAGGCGTGGATAACGATGAACTGATGTGTAATATCTCCGACCCTCCTATTTCGTCCATAGAACTCGAAGTAGAAAGAGGTGGATATTCTATCGGCAGACTGGTCCACCGACAAATAAAGAAAGAACATGAGGGGACTTTCAATATTGTCATCAACCCTATCCGTATCGAATTGCGACAATCTACGGAAAAGCACAATATCAAAGACCCTTATATACTGGAAGTGGTGAAGTATATAGATACTCATTATAATTCCGACCTGACTATAGAAAACCTTCTTGCAAACATTCCGCTATCCCGCAGAAACTTTGAAGTGAAATTCAAGAATGCACTGAATACTTCCATCTATCAATATATACTGAATTGCCGTTGTAATCATCTTGCAGACTTACTACTCACGACAGATCGTCCACTAACCGATTTAGCCATAGAAGTCGGCTTTAAGGATTACAATAATATCTCACGTGTCTTTAAAAAACACAAAGGATGCTCTCCTCTTGAATATCGCCAAAAGAAGAGTATCCTATTATAAATTTCGTTTTTTGAAGATTGGTTTTCGTTTTTACTATAAGAATTATTATAGAAACAACCTAACTTTGTCTTAAAGGTTAATGACAAGGAATATATTAGTTTATAATATCAACTCGATTATATTATAACAAAGGCTGCAAAATCATCTATATAATCTAAAAATGTCAAATATCATTCAAAAACAGAGTAAATGGGAAATACTGTCAACGATTAGATTTAGATTTCCTAAACAGATTCTTATATTTTATATAATTATCTGTATAGGATTCTGTTTGACCAACTGTACAAAACATAAGCAGTCTGATTCCACACAATATAGCACAGACTCATGGAATAAAATTAAAGATTATTTCAATCCACCAACGATATACAAAGATATTTACGGGAACTACTATTCTCTCCTTCTATTAAACAATGGAGACACAGTAAGAAATGCAACTGATTGGAGTAAAAAACGAAAAGAAATAAAAGAGACATGGATGAATATAATGGGGGAATGGCCTCCCATAATCAAAGATCAAAACCTCGAAATATTAGATACACTAAAAAGAGAAAACTTCCATCAATACCATATTCGTTTTTATTGGACTCCTAATGAACAAACAGAAGGTTATTTATTAGTCCCTGATAAGAAAGGGAGAAAGCCTGCTATTATTTCAGTTTTTTATGAGCCCGAAACAGCCATTGGAATCGGTGGAAAACCTAATCGCGACTTTGCCTATCAACTGACTAAAAGAGGCTTTATCACCTTGTCTTTAGGAACAACTCAAACAACAAAAGAAAAAACATACTCTATATACTATCCAACAATTAATAATGCCTCTTTACAGCCCCTATCAGCATTAGCCTATGCAGCTGCCAATGCATGGGAAGTACTAGCCAAAGTTCCTGATGTAGACTCTACCAGAATTGGCATTGTGGGACATTCATATGGAGGGAAATGGGCAATGTTTGCATCTTGCCTCTATGACAAATTTGCATGTGCAGCTTGGAGTGACCCAGGTATTGTCTTTGATGAAACAAAAGGGGGCTACATCAACTATTGGGAACCTTGGTATCTTGGTTATTACCCTCCACCATGGAAAAACACATGGAATAAAAATGGATATACTACACCAAAAGGAATTTATTCGCAGCTACGTAAAAAAGGACATGATTTACATGAACTTCATGCACTTATGGCCCCCCGTCCTTTTCTCGTTTCCGGAGGTTTTTCTGATGGACCTGAAAGATGGATACCTTTAAACCATACAATACTCATCAATCGAATTCTAGGCTATGAAAACAGGGTAGCAATGACCAATAGAACGAAACATGATCCTAACCCCGAATCCAACGAGGTTCTTTACAACTTCTTCGAGTGGTATCTATTCTCTCATTAATTTAACAAGAATATTACATAACAATAAAGTACTTATGAAAAACTCAAAAATTAATTGCAAAAACATTTTCAATCAATTCATTTTGCTCTCTCTCACTTTATGCTATGTTTCTACAGCATATTGTAGCAATAAAGAACGAGAAACAAAACAATTTTTCATTTATGATGCCATATCATACATCGGCAAACCAGACTTAAGTCAAGATGGTCTTCAGCCTGTTTATTTAATGTACGAAGTAACCTTGACCAAAAAGGAATCCGATCATTCTTCAAAAGTCATACTTGATTTCAACAAAATTGAGAGGCAAGCCAGACTTGCATCCCTATTTCCGGAAACAATGATTTCAACAGATATAGAACAATGGTATTACGAGCCCTCACTTACAGATCAAGAAATAGAACAAAAATTTGACACATTATTCAGTTACTTTAGACAAAAAATTTCATCCAAAATAACAATCGGCAACTATGGAGCCGCTCCAACAGCCTTATGCGTACACCGATACTACCATCCCAAAATGTCAGAGGACAGTATATTAATGACTTGGCGAAAAAGCAATAAAAAGCGTTGGGCGGCACTCAAATATGCCGATGTAGCTCAACCTTCTCTTTATATTGCCGAGCCTGATATCAAATCCTGGATAAAAGACCTACAAATAACAGTAAAAGAAATAAAAAAGCACTACCCTAACAAGAAAATCATAGCGTATATTTGGCCTCAATACTATGATAAAAAAGATAGTCCATATTATAAACAGTTCATTTCTCCACACATTTGGAAACAAATGTTAGAGGCCGCTTATACATATTGCGATGGAAGTATCATATGGTCGAGCAGAACAGATGAGAATAACCAATCTGTATTTTGGAATGATCTTCGAGTTCAACAAATTTGGGAAGTAACCAAACAATTTATCCATTCTCATAAAGAACAAATTGTTTTTCCCGGGAAAGAAAACTTGTCCATTTCAACCTCTGCTTCACAAAAGTTCAACATATATCTAAACACAAGCTATCCCCAATTAGCCCAATATGGAGTTCAGACCATACAAATGATTAATGAGGGAGATTTGGGAAACTACGCCAACGAAACTTTTGTTTTCGATGTAGCCAAAGCGAAACAACTTGCCACAAAAACTCTAAAGTCCTCCAATACGCCTATATGTATTACACCAACTAATAAAAAGAGAAGTATATCGGATTATCAAGAAATTTATAAGTTATTAAAAAAAGACAATGGTAATCAAATATGGCAAATACCCTCCACCAGTTTGAGTAAACTTAGGCTTTATAACTCAAATATGCATGTCAACATGGGAAGTTGGACAATAAACACAATGAATTCTTCACAAGAATTGGATAAATCCACAGATGCCATTATCATCAATGCTCCTATCATTGACAATGATACAATTGCTTGGAAAAAAGAATTATACATTACTGTAAAAGAAGCACAATTCAAATCCAAAGGCAAACCTATATACGTCTATTTGCCAACCGCATCGCTTAATAACAACTATAAAATAAAAGCTATGGAATGGAAAACCTCGCTAGAAACCATCCGCCAATGGTGTAACGGTATAATAATACATGATATCGATAATAATCTGCCTGGCACCAATTCAGCAATATGGCAGGAAACTCTAAAATTCATAAGAGAAATGAAGAATACAGTAGATTAAACTTACGTTTTTTGAGGATTAGTCTGCGTAAAATCAAATATACCCCTTAATATATCAAGCTATATTTGCATTATTAGGATATCCAATCAATAAACAGCAATACCAAATTTAATACAAAATGAAAATGAAACCATTAAAAAGCAGAATTCAACGAGATGCATCCCGAATAAAATTTTCACAGATATGCATCTTTATGTTCTTTTTCCTTTTTCCTTCCTCTGTCTATTCTCAAAGTCAGAAACAAATCACAGGAAACGTACAAGATATTCAAGGGAATCCACTTATTGGAGTCAGTATTTTGGAAACCGGAACTTCAAATGGAACTATTACAGACATGAATGGAACTTATTCTCTCAATGTAAGTTCCACAGGTGCGACACTAAAATTCTCATATATCGGCTATGAAGAACAACTGATAAAGATACAAGGTCGAAATATCATCAATGTAAAGATGAATGAAGAAACCAGCAACTTGGATGAGGTCGTAGTAGTTGGTTATGGAGTTCAACGAAAATCAGATTTAACAGGAGCAATATCATCTATCAATGCAGACGAAGCCTTAAAAAAAATGCCCACGGCTCAAGTAGCGGATTTACTTCAAGGGCGCATTGCCGGACTTAGCATTGTAAACTCATCCGGAGCGGCAGGTGCCACTGCTACATTGCGTGTCCGAGGTATAAACTCCATAAAAGCAGATGGTGGCCCATTAGTTGTTATAGACGGATTTCCCGGCGGTAATCTCAGTGCTATAAATCCCGCAGATATAAAATCTATTGAAGTACTAAAAGATGCCTCATCAACAGCAATATATGGTTCAAGAGGAGCTAACGGTGTCATCTTAATTACTACAAAATCTCCTAAAGAAGGTAAATTATCTGTAGATTATAACGGTTATATTGTTGCCGGAACGCCAGCCGACAAGCCTTCCATCATGCCAGTAAACGAATTTGCCCGTATGGCCAATGACTGGAATCAAGCATATTATGGGAAAGATCTCTATAGTGAAAGACAAATCACAAATTTTACCAATGGATATGACACTTATGATTATATGGGAAACATCATCAATGATTACGCCATCAGTCATTCTCACGATATCAGTATCAAAGGAGGAAATGAAAAGCTGAGCTTCCTATTCTCCACCCAATATATTCATAATAAAGGAATTGCGGGTCATTCCACAAATGACAGATGGAATTATCGCTTAAAAGTAGATGCCAATATCACTAAAAAACTAAAATTCGGAGCTAATTTTTACGGTATGGTTAATAGTGCCGCTGGGAATAACTTCTCCGGACAATACAGCTTACTCACCTTGGCACAACAATTTCCACAAACTGTACTTCCATATGACAAAGAAGGAAACCTCACACAAGGAACAATCGATAATACAGGCATTTACAATCCAATAGGTTTCATTGATGAACAAAAAAAGAACAACAATGAGGATATGACTTTTAATAACTGGCTACAGGCATATATCAGTTATGAAATTATCCCCGGATTAACATTCAGAAATGAGCAGCAAATAAACATAGGAAACCGTTTTTATGGAATTACAAACAGTAAACAAAGTATGAACGGATTCTTAAAAGGCAAATCATTAGCAACATATTATGATGCAAATTCATGGGGATGGCGTATGACAAACACACTTAACTATACGAAAGAGTTAAATAAAAATAACCGCATTAACACTACCATCGGTGTAGAAGAAAGTATATCACGTTCATACATCATGAAACAAATCGCAGAAGGACTAACCTCCGAAAGCATCGGTTGGAAGAATATGATGTTAGCAGAAACCAGTAAACTGGACAATAACACAATCAGTAAAACAACAGCTATTTCATACTTCGGACGAATCAACTATGCTTTAATGAATCGTTATATGGCCACAGTAACATTCAGAAGGGACGGTTCTTCTCTGTTATCTTACGACAATAGATGGGATAACTTTCCTTCCTTCAGTTTGGCATGGAATCTGAAAGAAGAACCATTCCTTAGAAATGTTAATTTTTTGGACCAATTGAAACTCAGATATGGATATGGAGTTTCCGGAAATCAAGCAGTAGCTGCCTATTCTGCATATACACAATACGATGCAACCATAGGAAATGGACAGACAGCTTATACACTCGTTCCAGGTAATCCTATCTTAAAATGGGAAAAGACACATCAACATAACTATGGCATCGATGCAGCTTTTCTTAATGGCAGGATTTCATTCACTTTTGATTATTATGACAAAAAGACAAAAGATGCCATCAATACCGTAGTTCTTCCAGCAGATACAGGTTTATCATCTGGACTAAGAAATGCAGCAGAAATTAGCAACAAGGGGTTTGAAGTTACTTTGGGAGTCACTCCTCTTACTACAAAAGACTTCTATTGGAAAACAGACATTTCATTAGCCCATAATAAAGCTAAAATTGAGAAATTGGGAGATATAGATTCTGACTTCATGGAAATAGGCACAGGATGGGGAAATCCTTTCTATCGTTATTTCGCAGGAGAACCGATCGGTGCAATCTACGGTCTCCAATCCACAGGAGTATGGAGTACTGAAGAATATAACAATCCTGATATTAAAAAGCCAACTTCTCCTACAGTAAGACCCGGCTCTTACAAATATGTCGATCAAGATGATAGTGGGACTATAGATGCAGATGATTATGTCATTATTGGTAATGGACAGCCAAAATTCAACTGGGGAATGAATAATTCATTCACTTATAAGAACTTTGATTTAAATATTTTCTTAATAGGGTTTCATGGGTTTGATATTTACAATTACCCAAGAGCCAGACTAACAAGTTCTTTATCTCCATTCCCCGAATTAGCGGAACGTTGGATTGCAGGCAAAAATGAAAATGCAGTCATTGCCGGATTTGGTAAAGACAGGGACGCTATAACAAGCCCCGAAACGGTAGCCTCATCCACATTTGTAGAGAAAGGAGATTTCGTAAAATTAAAAAGTATTACTTTAGGCTATAATTTCTCCAAAGATTTATTGTCTAAAATAAATTTAAGTGCAGCAAGAATTTACTTTTCGATAAAGAATGTTTGCACAATCACCAAATATTCCGGAAATGATCCCGAATTATCTATCAGCAATCCTCTACGTCCCGGACTTGATATGGGAACTTATCCTAGTCAAAGAGAATACCTACTTGGCTTAAATGTTTCATTCTAAATACAAGAATACAATGAAAAAATATATATTCATACTTCTAACAAGTTTTGCCCTAACTTCTTGTGTAGACTTATTACAAGAACCGCAAAGCAAATTAACCCCTGCTACTATTGAATTGACAGAACAGACTCTTGAAAATATGACTAATGGACTCTACAAAGATTTATGGGGAGAAAATTTCGGCTTCAATTGCCGAGTGGCATCACTCTCATTGGCTGGTGATGATATGACTTCCGGTGCTTTGGATAAAGTAAGAAATGTGTTGGACGATCAATTAAGAGTACCAATAGACAATGCAGATGTATTAAATCTATGGAAATACCTTTATCAAACGATATATTCTGCAAATAATATAATAAATCTAATTAATGAGAACGAAAATACTGACACACAAATTAGTGACAAATACTTGGGAGAGGCCTATTTCTTTAGAGCTTTATCCTATTTTTATATCGTAAGATATTGGGGAGATGCTCCTGCTATTACAGATCCCAATTCGAGTACAGATATAGATGGGAATAGTAATATGCCGCGCAAACCGGTGAAAGACATCTATGAGAGAATTATTCTTCCGGATTTAAACAATGCGATCGATCTACTGCCATTACAAAGTCGTGACAACAATAATCAAGCTCCAACTTCCTGGGCTGCCAAAACTTTGCTTAGTGATGTATACATAACTATGGCAGGATGGCCATTAAAAGAAGAAAATTATTATGCAGAAGCTGCTAAAACGGCAAAAGATATCATAGAAAACGGGCCTTACGATCTAGTAGGTGAATATAAAGACCTTTGGATGAACGCCCAAAAAACAGATAAAACCGAACATATTTTCGCACTGCAACATTCACTATCATATTTACCAAGCCAATATGGCATATCCTATCTTGGAAAAGAAGAAAATGGCTGGTATGACTATGTAGGTGATCCTGTATTCTTCAAAAACTTTCCCGATGATAAAAGAAAAAAATTCTGTTATGTAACATCAACCGTAGATACCCAAGGAAATCAGATTGAGTGGGAAGACTTTGATATAGGTGCACCTTTCATCCGAAAATACAGGAACTATGGAGGTTGTGGAACATACGGAATTGAAGGGAACACTGCTACACGTAGCTCGCTTTCAGAGGGTCTCACTCCAATTTACAGATTTGCAGACGTATTACTAATTTATGCCGAAGCTAGCAATAAAGCAGAGGGTTCCCCAAACACTCTTGCATATAAATGTTTAAACAGAGTCAGAGACAGGGCATTCGGAGATCAAAGTCATCAATATGCAGGTTTAACACCAGAAAAGTTTGCAGATGCAGTATTCGATGAATTTGGTTGGGAAAATGTATTTGAATTCAAAAGATGGTTCCAACTGGTAAGAACAGAAAAAGTAGACGAAGCTGTAGGTAAAAATACAGCAATCGGAGCGAGACTAAATGCCAATAAAGAGAATTATCTCTTCCCGATACCTGTAAGGCAGTGCGAACTCAGAGGTTGGAAAAATAACCCTGGCTATTAAGTTATTTATCAAAAATCAAAGACTATATGAAAACATCAGACATTAAACGGTTTACCATGTTACTATTTACTATTATGCTGTTCATTACAGCATGTAGTGATGATAATATTCGCCCTCCTTATTTAGAGGAAGAAGTTGAGCCTACTCCAAAAGAGTTTGTTATTTACGATGCCATGAGCTATAAAGATAAACCGGATCTTACATCGGATATGATTTCAAAAATACGCTTAATCTACGAAGGTTTTCTGCTTACTGACGGCGAACTTGATATGAAAAAGATAACGACCCAGATTAGCCTAACAAAAATGTCCAATTATCAAGCTGTCAGCACAGATATTGAGGCTTGGTATTCGACTAAAAAAGGAGAAGATATTAAGGATGGACTAAAAATAGTATTTGATGCCTTTAAAAAAGAGATACCCCATTGCACTGTGGGGAATTACGGTGTGCCTGTGAGCGACTTAAATGTTTTTAGATTTAATAGAACTGAATCAGAAGAGAAGCTCATTGAATTATGGAAACAGCACAGTGAAAAGAGATGTCCCGCCGCTGAAGTGTCAGACGTACTTTATCCTTCATTATATATCATGACTCCAGATGTTGACCAATGGTTGAAAGATTTAGAGACAACGGTAGAATATATAAAGGAAAGATTTCCCGGGAAAAAAATCGTCGGATATATTTGGCCACAATATTACAATCTTAAAAATAATCCTGATTATATGAAATTTATTCCCGCCGAGAAATGGGATAAAATATTAGAAGGATGTTACCAATATTTAGATGGAGCAATAATTTGGTCGAATGGAAAAGATGAAGATGGACAAACTGACGTTGCGTGGAACGACCCGAAAGTCCAAGCAATGTATAATACTACGAAAACGTTTATCGAACGGCATAAAGCTAACATAAAACTAGATAAGTCGGAAAGTAGTGATGATGGCGGATCAGAGCCTACCGAATTCTATGTATATGGCGCATTAAATTTTCAGAACACTCCTGCTAGTTTGTTAAATTACGGCATACAGCCGATATCAGTAGTCAGCGAAGCAAATGTTTCCGAAGCTGAAAAACAAGATGGTATATATCCTCCTGCCATTGATAGAATCCAGAATTTAGCAACTAATGCAACACATCCTGTTTGCATATCCATCAGCACTTGGCATGTAGATCGCTCTACGAATAATAGCGCAATGATGTCACGTTTCCAAACCGTACATGACACATTCAAAGATGTCAATTCAAAAGTTACAATCGGATATCGTGGTGTTGGTCCTACAAGTCTCACATCGCTCAGAGTTACCAGTTATACACAATCTGATTTTCAAAGGAACGATTCATGGCAAAGATATGCAGTAGAACCTATGAGGGGAATCAGAGAGTATGCGGATGTATTATATCCAGAAGTTACAATCATCAATGACGACCTGGAAACTTGGAAACAAGATTGTTCTACAGTTTTGAGAGAAGCAAAATGGAACAACCCAAATAAAAAAATATTCGCCTGTATCATGACTAATTATTTTAACAAGACAGGAAATATACCAGAAGACTATGAGCCTTTTGCTGATGCGTACAAGCCAATCAAGGAAGCCACTTGGTTGAATGCTCTTGAATATTTGTACCGGAGATGTGATGGTATTGTTATTATTGGTAATTGTCAAAAAAGCGATCCGATTGAATATAGTGAAAACTTAGGCATCATGAAAGCTACAAAAACTTTCTACGAAAACCATAAAAATGTCATCGACAAAACATTACCTGAAGAAGAAAAACCTGCGACTGACAACCTTATTACAAATGGCGGATTTGAGGATAAGATAGAGCCATCTTCCATAGACCCCGTCGTACATAAAAACAAGCTTGTCCGCCCTTTAAGGCTTAGCAGTTTCTTTGATACTACAGCACAAAAAACATTTCCTACAGCAGATGGTTCCGTTACTGTTCCTGATAACGTCTGGTTCCATAAATGCAACAATAATTCATGGTTCTGGTTTACCTATATTGATGATATATCTACTGCCTATACAGGCGGCGGGACACCAATCTCACATTCTGGAAACAAATCTGTAGTTATTTATACTGCTGCTAATGCCGATGCAGCTAAATACAGTAGTCATGCTAATAATTTAGAACACCTCCAAGGAGTCGCACAACGTTTATCTCTAGATAACAGCAAAAAATACAAACTACAATTTTTCTGTTATCGTCCAGATCTCGTTTGGGGCACAACGAATGTTGCTGCAAATATAAACCATGCAGAAAAAATTGTTGTAGGAATTGTGTCCTCGACAGGAGCAAATGTAAATACAGACTATACATATAAAAAAGTTATCACGTTAGAGAAAACAGAAGGTTGGAAAGAGTATAATATTACTTTCGATCTTCCCGATATCATCCAAAAAAATCCAGGTAAGAGCTTTGAAAAATGTGCTATATTTTTCAACATAGTACCAGAGATAGACAGTGCACAAAAAACACTGAAAACATTAGTTAATTTAGATGACATCACTTTAACGGAAACGAAATAACAAAATGCTCTTTAATTACAGTTTAATATAAATGGGCTAAGGTTTCATTTATATTAAACTGTAATATTATTCATTTTATCCGATAAAAACATGAATAAAATTCTTCTAATATTATTTTTCATTGGAAATATATTAAATACTACCACAATACATGGACAGAACAACTGCCCTCTAATTCCATGTCCACAAAGCAGTAACAGAATAAATGAGACATTCCAACTATCAGACAGATGTGTTATTGTATATACTGAAGAGTTTGAGCCTCAAGCTTACCTTCTACAGAAAGAGCTTCTCCGATATACTTCAATCGCCGTAAGTGTACTTCTTGATAAAGAAACTCAAAATCCAAACATAATATGCAATATTATTGAACTTAAAAAAGGCTATAAATTCAATACAGAAGGATATTCTTTAAAAATGCGCGCCAAAAGCATAACTATTACAGCAGGACAACCAAGCGGAATGATAAATGGCATCATGTCTCTAATTCAATTAACTAGATTATCCATGCAGCAAGACACCTTTATACCTGTCGAGTGCTGGGAAATAGAAGACAGCCCTTTATATGCGTGGAGAGGTTTTATGTTAGATGAAGCCCGTCATTTCTGGGGTATGAAAAAAGTAAAACAGATTTTGGATTGGATGGCCTTTTATAAGCTAAACAGATTTCATTGGCATCTGACAGATTCTCAAGGGTGGAGAATAGAAATAAAAAAATATCCCAAATTAGCTCTTATTGGAGGAATCGGCAACTATGGAGAAGAATACACCTCTGCACAATTCTACACACAAGAAGAAATAAAAGAAATTGTATCTTATGCTCGAGAAAGAAACATACATATCATACCTGAAATCGATATGCCGGGACATGCGTCTGCTGCCTCCAAAGCATATCCAGAGTTTAGTGGTGGCGGTTCTCCTAAATATCCCGGATACACCTTCAATCCTGGGAAAGATTCTGTATACACTTATTTAACAGACATCCTAAAAGAAGTAGATGCACTGTTCCCCTCCCAAGTAATCCACCTTGGAGGAGATGAAGTACATTATGGTAATCAAGATTGGAATACCAACAAAGATATCCAAGATTTGATGAAACATGAAAAAATGAAAAATTTAAAAGACGTAGAGAATTACTTTTTCCAAAGGATGGCTGATTCACTTCTCCTTATCCATAATAAAGTAGCAGCTTGGGATGAAGTGGCTGATTCCAAATTATCTCCCGAGCAGACCATCGTATTTTTTTGGAGACAGAACCGACCTGAACAACTCCAAAAATCATTAGATAGAAAATTTAATATTGTATTATGTCCACGATTGCCAATGTATCTTGATTATGCACAAGACACTTTACAAGTACATGGGGTTGACTGGAGAAAATTTTCATGTAACTCTTATCAGAAAGTATATTCTTTCAGTCCACAAGATATACCTGTCAAATATCCTCAAAATTGCAACATACTAGGAATACAAGCTAATCTATGGACAGAACGTATTGAAACAGAGGACAGACTTGATTATATGCTTTTTCCTCGGATAGTAGCACTAGCCGAAAACGCATGGACAAAAGAAATGAATAAAAATATCAATTCTTTCAATGTACGTCTAAAAAAACAATTTGATTTATATAAAAAAGATCATATCTACTATTCAGATCCTTTTGCCCCTAAAGAAACCGGAGAACCTGTTAGATAAAACCAACATTCAGAAAAATGAAAAGAGTTAATATTTACACATTTCTATTTTGTACTATATTCTTTGCAATAGAATGTTATGCTCAACAAGCATCCTATCCCAAGTCAAAGATATTGCAGAAAAACTTTTCCAGCAATCTTAAAGAGCAATTAAGAGAACTAGAAAAAGATCCTTTCGTGCAGTATTTAAACGAATGCCGGGAAAAATGGAAAGACAATCCCTACAGACCAATCTATCACTTTTCCAGTCCGGAAAGTATTTTACACGACCCTAACGGTTTATGCTATTGGCAAGGAAACTGGCATCTATTTTATCAATATTTGCCCTCTAAGGATTTCAGACAACATTGGGGACATGCAGTCAGTCATGATTTAATTCATTGGAAAGATCTACCCATAGCTTTATATCCCGGTCCAGAAAACATGTGCTATTCCGGTGCTACCTTAGCCGAAAAAGACAAAGTCATAGCTATGTATTATGGAGTTGACTTAGGAGATATTGTGGCTACATCCAGCGATCCATTATTATTAAACTGGGAAAAGATAGCAACACCGGCTATTCCAAGAGTTAAATCTGGAGAAACTCTACCATATTATGTGTTTGACCCTGCCATTTGGAAAGAAGACAGCATATACTACGCCGTAACAGGAGGGCGTACAAATACAGGTCCGGGGCACAAAGCAATGAGATCAACATCTCTTTTCTCTTCAAAAGATCTAAAAAACTGGAAATACGAACATGACTTCATGAAAAATGAACGTTTTTTACCACCAGGAGAAGACGCCTCATGTCCATACTTCTGGCCAATAGGAAACAGGCACATCTTTCTATTTTTTAGTCATACAACCGGTAGCCAGTATTTATTAGGCGACTATAATAAAGAAGAACATTGTTTTTATCCAACATTTCACGGACGTTTTAACTTCATGTCTTTTCTTCCCGGAGGAGTACATGCGCCAAGCGCAACAAGTGATGGCAAAGGAGGAGTCATAGTTATACATAATATGCATACGGGTAAAAAAACGCCCGGTTGGAGAGGTATAACAACCCTTCCAAGAAGGCTCACATTAGATAAATGTGACACAATCAACATACAACCATACGGAGATTATGAATCACTTCGTACCCACCATCAACATATAGATAAGCTCAACCTACCGGCAAACGAGGAAATCATAATCGATAACATAAAAGGAAATGCACTTGAAATTAAGGCTGAAATCAATATAAACTCTTCGCCAATGATAGAAATGAATGTTCTACGTTCACCAGATAAAGAGGAATTTACTTCTATCAAATTTTTCAAGGATAGAGGAGTGGACTTAGTCAGAACAAATCCTGCAATGAAAAATCAAAGATGGAGTTTGATCTCACTTGAAACCGCTCACTCTTCCATACTCCCGGATGTAATATCCAGAGCACCAGAACTTGCTCCTGTATATCTTAAGCCGGACGAAACGCTCAAGTTGCATATATTTATAGACAAAAGTATTGTTGAAGTCTTTGTTAACGACAAACAAGTGGTAACAGCACGAGTTTATCCTGGGAAAAAAGAAAGTACAGGCATTTCACTAAAATCACAGGGAACAGATGCAACACTTATAAGTATGAATGTTTGGCAGATGAAAAGTACATACAAAGAATTACAGAATGATTTTATAAAATAACCTTTGATAAGAATACGTTTTTTGAATATAGCTTTTCGCTTTTCTTCTAAAAACATCACTTCTACATACCTAACTTTGCAAATAGAAAATAAGAAAACCCTGTCAACTAATTTATCTATAATAATGGAAAACAATAATACCTCAAATAAAAAGACCTACTACATTTCAATAGCCATTCTCGCCGGAATGTTCTTTATTTTTGGATTTGTCTCTTGGGTCAACTCCATACTTATTCCTTATTTTCGTATATCTTGCGAATTGACACATTTCGAATCCTACTTTGTAGCATTTGCTTTCTATATTGCCTATTTTGTAATGGCCGTTCCCTCAGGACTGCTGTTAAAAAAAGTAGGCTTCAAACGAGGGATTATGTACGGATTTATGTTAACTGCATTGGGAGCTTTCATATTCGTTCCGGCCGCTTTAGCCCGACAATTCGAGATCTTTCTGATCGGTTTGTTTTCCATAGGAACAGGGCTGGCAATCCTGCAAACAGCAGCCAATCCGTACGTCACCATTATCGGTCCGATTGACAGTGCTGCCCGGCGTATCAGTATCATGGGGATATGTAACAAATTTGCCGGAATCATTTCTCCTCTCATTTTCGCTGCACTGATTCTGAAAGCAGATGACAGTGAACTTTTTGCCTTGATAGAATCGGGTACATTGGATGCAACAACCCAAAATGCCATGCTTAACGAGCTGATACAACGTGTTATCGTTCCGTACGCTATATTAGGAGTGCTGCTTTTATTGGCCGGAATCGGTATCCGTTATTCTGTCTTACCGGAAATTAATACGGATGAGCAGAATGCGACAGACGACAAAGAAAGCGGGCATAGTAACCGGAAAAGTATTTTTGGTTTTCCATACCTCATTTTAGGCGCATTAGCGATCTTCTTTCACGTAGGAACACAAGTAATAGCCATTGACACTATCATTAATTATGCCAATTCTATGGGTATGGACTTACTGGAAGCAAAAGCATTTCCCTCATATACTCTGGCATGTACAATGATCGGCTACATATTGGGAATCATCGTAATCCCCCAATATATCTCACAAAAGAACGCGCTGATTGTGTGTACAGTACTAGGATTATTCCTCTCATTTGGAGTTGTATTGGCTGACTTTAATGTAACTCTTTTCGGCCATCAAGCTAATGCCTCTATCTTTTTTCTCAATGCACTAGGCTTTCCCAATGCACTAATTTATGCAGGTATCTGGCCATTATCCATTCATGGATTAGGAAAGTTTACGAAAACAGGTTCCTCACTGCTAATCATGGGACTTTGTGGAAATGCGATCCTACCGTTAGTTTACGGTCATTTTGCAGAAATATATGATTTGCGTATCGGCTACTGGGTATTAATCCCTTGCTTCCTTTATCTTATATTCTTTGCTGTTAAAGGGCACAAGATCACTTCATGGAGATAAAAAAATAAATGATGAATAAACCTCAAACAACATAAAATGAAGAGACTAATCATTATAAATGGACAACTCATCTTTCCGGACCATATAGATACCGGTAAAGCATTGATATGCAACAACGGAAAGATTGAACAAATCGTCACCAATGAAATGCTTGAAATAAACCCGGACGATCAAATAATAGATGCGAAACAGCAGTATGTATCTCCCGGTTTTATTGATATGCATGTTCATGGTGGTGGTGGGCACGACTTTATGGACGGAACAGTGGAAGCATTTCTAGGGATCGCGGAAGTTCATGCGAAGTACGGAACAACAGCTATGGTACCTACAACGCTAACCTGTACCGATGAAGAATTAATGAATACTTTTACCACCTACAAAAAAGCAAAAAGCCTCAACAATAAAGGCGCTAAGTTTATAGGGTTACATCTTGAAGGTCCTTATTTTTCACCCTCCCAATGTGGAGCCCAAGACCCTAAATTTCTTAAAAAGCCATATCCAAAAGAATATAACCATATTATAAATATCTCACAGGATATTGTGCGTTGGAGTGTTGCTCCGGAGCTGGAAGGAGCTATCGAAATGGGTAAAGAATTGCAAAGGCAGCATATCCTCGCTTCCATTGCACATACCGACGCAATCTATGAAGAAGTGGAAAAAGCATACAAATCCGGGTATACCCATGTTACCCACTTATATTCGGGCATGTCATCCGTAACACGCAGAAATGCTTTTCGATATGCAGGAGTAGTGGAAGCAGCCTATTTGATTGACGACATAACTGTGGAAATCATTGCTGACGGCATACATCTCCCCAAACCGCTTCTTCAGTTTGTCTATAAATTCAAAGGACCCGATAAAACTGCACTTTGCACTGACGCAATGCGAGGAGCAGGAATGCCGGACGGAGAATCCATTTTGGGAAGTCTGACCAATGGTCAGAAAGTAATTATCGAAGACGGAGTTGCAAAAATGCCGGACCGTTCAGCTTTTGCAGGCAGTGTAGCTACTACCGACCGCTTAGTCAGAACTATGATACAAGTAGCCGACGTCCCTCTCACCGACGCTGTACGCATGATGACGCTTACCCCCGCCCGCATCTTACATATAGATTCATCAAAAGGTTCTCTTGAAACAGGCAAAGATGCTGACATCGTCATTTTCGACAATCAAATCCATGTTATTAACACAATATCAGAAGGCCATGTTATCTATAGTAAATGAATCAGAAACCAAAGTATTTCAACAAGAGCTGTTGACCGTTAAAATTTATCCCACTCTCCAACAGATGGGCAACGAAGCGGCAAAAGAAGTAGCTGACAGAATCTGCAAGCTCTTGGAAGAAAAGGCTGAAATCAATATGATCTTTGCCGCCGCTCCCTCACAAAACGAATTCTTAAATCATCTAATTCACGATAAACGAATTGACTGGACCAGAATTAATGCCTTCCATATGGATGAATACATCGGTATTCATCCGGACGCGCCACAAAGTTTCGGTCATTTCCTCCGTATCCGTATTTTCGATAAAGTTCCTTTCAAAAAGGTGAACTACCTGAATGGACGTGCAGAGAGCCTCGAAAAAGAATGCAAACGATATGCCAATCTACTTACTAAGTATCCGGTAGACATTGTCTGTCTGGGTATCGGAGAAAACGGGCACATTGCTTTCAATGATCCGGATGTAGCTGATTTCAATGATCCCAAACTGGTGAAGATCGTAAAACTCGATCCGGTATGCCGCCAACAGCAAGTTAACGAGAAATGCTTCGAGAGACTAGATTTAGTACCCAAAGAAGCATTAACACTAACAATTCCCGCCTTGCTAAAAGCAGAATGGATGTTTTGTATTGTACCTTTCAAAAATAAAGCCCATGCAGTATATCGAGCTATTTACGGTGAAATTTCAGAAAAATGTCCGGCAAGTATATTGCGAAGAAAAGAAAAATCTTCGTTATATTTGGACGCAGAAAGTGCAGAACAGATAAATCTATAACCAATCATGAAAAACAGAATCGCTTTTTTCTTTATATTACTGATGATCAGCACCAGTATATACGCACAAAAAATAATGAGAATAGGAATCATCGGTTTGGACACTTCCCATTCTACCGCTTTTACAGAATTGATCAATGGCGGTTCCGATGAAACTTTTTCTAAAGGGTTCCGGGTAGTAGCTGCTTATCCGTATGGTTCTAAAACAATTCAATCCAGCTACGGACGTATTCCCGGATATATTGAAAAAGTAAAAGCACAAGGAGTAGAAATCGTTCCTTCCATAGCAGAGCTATTGGATAAAGTGGATTGTGTACTTCTGGAAACAAATGATGGACGGCTTCATTTGGAGCAGGCAATAGAGGTATTCAAAGCCGGTAAGATTTGCTACATAGACAAACCTATCGGAGCTACATTAGGAGATGCTATTGCTATCTACGAAATGGCGGAAAGATACAACATACCGATCTTTTCATCCTCTGCCTTGCGGTTTACTCCCCAAAATCAGAAACTGCGGAATGGAGAACTAGGCAAAATTTTAGGAGCAGACTGCTATTCTCCACATAAAGTGGAGCCTACCCATCCGGATTTCGGTTTTTATGGGATTCACGGAGTTGAGACTCTATACACTGTTATGGGTACAGGATGTGAGTCTGTCAACCGTATGTCTTCTGACAGAGGAGATATTGTAGTCGGGCGTTGGAAAGACGGAAGAATCGGCACATTCCGAGGAATCACCAAAGGACCGCAGATTTATGGAGGTACAGCCTTTACACCCAAAGGTGCAGTAACCGTCGGAGGATATCAAGGATATAAAGTACTCCTCAAACAAATCCTAACATTCTTCCAAACAGGAGTTGCACCTATTTCAAAAGAAGAAACAATTGAAATATTCACTTTTATGAAAGCTTCTAATATGAGTAAAGAGCAAAATGGAAGAATCGTCACAATGGAAGAAGCTTATCAAAAAGGTAGAAAAGATGCACAGAAATTAATTAAGGCTTATAAGTAAGAATAAAGGATGAAACGCATATACAACAATATCGGTTTTTTAATACTTTCATTGGCAATTGCCTCATGCTCTTTATCTAAAAGACAGGCTGACAATGAAGCAGACACGAACGAATCTCGTAAAATAGAGCTGATCGTTTTAGATCCGGGACATTTCCATGCCAGTTTACTCCAAAAAGACACGCTGACAGATGTCAACGATACAATCCACATATATGCTCCCGAAGGGACAGGACTCAACCAATATATGGAAAGTATCAACTCTTATAACCAACGTGCAGAGGCCCCCACCTCATGGGTAAGCCAAGTATATACAGGAGATGATTATCTCTCCCAGATGCTCACCGAACAGAAAGGAGATGTTGTTGTTTTAGCAGGAAACAATCAAAAAAAGACACAATATATAATAGAATCCATCAAGGCTGGATACAACGTTCTTTCGGATAAGCCTTTAGCTATCACCCAACAAGATTTCGACTTACTGGTTGAAGCTTATCAGTTGGCGAAAGAAAAAGACCTTCTTTTATATGATTTGATGACAGAGCGATATGATATTCTCAACATCATAGAAAAAGAATTATTACAAAAGAAGGAACTGTTCGGCGAACTACAGCAAGGCTCACCGGAGAATCCTTCTATCACTATGGAAAGTATTCACCACTTTTTCAAAAACGTATCCGGCAAACCATTGATCAGACCTGCCTGGTATTACGATACAGCGCAACAAGGTGAAGGTATTGCTGATGTAACCACTCATCTTATTGATTTGGTGCAATGGCAGTGTTTTCCGGACAAAACGATCCATTATCTGTCGGATGTGAAAGTAACCAAAGCTACACACTGGCCCACTCCAATCACATTGCCAGAGTTCTGCCAATCAACTCAAATGGATTCTTTCCCTCCTTATCTTCATAAATACGTAAAGAATAATGTATTGGAAGTACTGGCAAATGGAACATTAAATTTTACGATTAAAGGAATTCATATAGGAATGAAAGTCATTTGGAACTATACTCCTCCAACTAATGGTGGAGACACCTTCACCTCTATCAAAAAAGGTAGCAAAGCCACATTAAAAATAGTCCAGAATAAAGAGAACGGATTTATAAAAGAGCTCTACATCCAAAAAGTCCAAAATACTGAAAATGCCACATTCAAGACTCAGCTGGAGAAAACCATTAAAGAATTGCAAGATACTTATCCGTTCTTATCTATAAAAGAAAGAAATAACGGACTTTATCTGATTGATATTCCACAAGCATGCAGATCAGGACATGAAGCTCATTTCAGCAAAGTTGCCAAAACATTCTTGCATTATCTTCAATACAAGGATATGCCGGAATGGGAGAATGAAAACACAATCTCTAAATACTATATTACTACCACTGCAGTAGAAATGGCTAAGTCAAGAGATAAATAAATGAATCAATAGAATGTCAGCAACAAGATACCAATATTATGATAATGAATCCATGTTTCATGGATTCATTCCTCATATCATGGGGACACGATTTGATATCTTGATCATTCATCCTGATGTTACCCTATTACACCGGATATGGGTAACTATCACAAATGAACTGGAATACCTGGATAGAATATTAAATCGCTTTGACCCGAAAAGTGAAGTTAGCAAAATCAACGACTTACATTCTCAGAACTCCATTCCTATCAGCGCTGAATTAGGTAATATTCTTCAACTCTGCCAATACTACTATGAACACACGTTCCATCTCTTCGACATTACGTTGAAGGATTTTTCGAAAATACAATTCTGTAACCGACACATTTCTTTGCCTGTATCCGAACTCACACTCGATTTCGGAGGATTCGCGAAAGGTTATGCACTACAAAAAATCAGGAATATCCTCCAACAAGAAAATTTGCAGAATGCTTTTATAGATTTTGGCAACAGTTCGATACTAGGCATGGGACATCATCCTTACGGCAATTGTTGGAAAGTCAGTTTTCTGAACCCATACAACCAAAGCATCTTAAAAGAATTCAAACTGAAAGACTGCGCATTATCAACTTCAGGCAACACGTTACAATACAATCGGCACATCATCAATCCACTTTCCGGGATATATAACGGTGAACGGAAAGCGAGTACCGTATTATCCCCAGATCCTTTGGAAGCGGAAATACTCAGTACAGTCTGGATGATTGCCGACCACAGGCAACGGGAACATATTGCAAAAAACTTTAAAGATATACAAGCAACTCTATACGATTTATAATATGAAAGATAAAAACAAAAAGGGAGTAGATCTAGGCCTCAGACAATTCATAAAGAATCTGGGATACGTAGCCGGAGGGACTGCTTTGTTAGCAACGACTCCATGGCTTACCTCTTGCACTCCGGAAAAACTAAAAGAGATCAAACATGAGAAAGCACGGGTAGCCCTAATCGGTACCGGCTCCAGAGGGCAATATCATATTCATAACCTAAAAGAGATACCTCATGCGCAAATCGTCGCTTTATGTGACAATTATGCTCCAAACCTTCAACAGGCGTTGAAACTTTGTCCCACTGCCAAGCCATATACGGATTATCGTAAACTATTAGAATCCAAAGACATTGACGGAGTCATTATCTCCACTCCATTGAACTGGCACGCTCCTATGGTACTAGACGCACTAGCCGCCGGGAAACACGTCTTTTGTGAAAAAGCAATGGCACGTACATTAGATGAATGCAAAGAAATCTACGACACTTACATACATACCAATCAGGCACTTTATTTTTGCATGCAACGTATGTATGATGAAAAATACATCAAGGGAATGCAAATGATTCATTCCGGCCTTATCGGAGATGTGGTAGGCCTGCGCTGTCACTGGTTCCGTAATGCGGATTGGCGTCGTCCGGTTCCCTCTCCCGAACTGGAACGGAAGATCAATTGGAGACTATACAAGGAAAGCTCCGGAGGATTAATGACCGAACTAGCCTGCCATCAATTGGAAGTTTGTAATTGGGCAGCCGGAAGGATTCCGGAATCCATTATGGGTATGGGGGATATCGTATATTGGAAAGACGGACGGGAAGTATATGACAGCGTCAATGTAACCTACAGATACTCCGACGGAATCAAAATAGCATACGAATCACTAATTGCCAACAAGTTCAACGGTATGGAGGACCAGATACTCGGAAGTAAGGGGACAATGGAAATGGCAAAAGGTATTTATTATCTGGAGGAGGATCATTCAACATCGGGTATCCGACAGTTGATCGGGCAGGTAAAAGATAAAGTTTTTGCAGCCATACCAACCGCAGGACCGAGTTGGAGACCGGAAACAAAAATGGAATATACACCACATTTTATCATTGACGGAGATATTCATGTAAACAGTGGGCTAAGCATGATCGGAGCAGATAAAGACGGTTCGGATATTATCCTGTCTTCTTTTTGCCAATCCTGCATAACCGGAGAAAAAGCGCAAAATGTAGTGGAAGAAGCATATTGCTCAACTGTTCTATGCTTGCTTGGCAATCAAGCCATGGATGAGCAACGCAGCATTCTCTTCCCCGACGAATATAAAATACCTTATATGAAATTCTAAATCATGAAAGATATTATCATCACATCAAAAAAATTGAAACGAGAAAGAAATATCTATCTTTTAAGTTTCATACTGGCATTTATCATCAATATCATTGCCGTCATTGTCTACACCCGGCCATGGATTGAATTAATATCCCAAATCGGATATGTGATTGTCATCAGCTTTCTCATTTACTTCCTACTATGGATTCCTCGAGGAATTTACAATGCTTTTTTCTACCTTTTCCGAAGGAAAAAATAAAAGAATTACGTTTTTTGAAGGAAAAATGACGGAAAAGCCCATTCATATATCCCAATAACAACCTAATTTTGAGAAAAAATAAATACTATGACTACAAGAAGAGATTTCATCAAAAAAACAGTGGCAGGCACAGCTGCCCTTTCTTTAGGAAGTATTCTTCCGGGATTCGGTTCCAACAGGTATCAAGATATTCTGGGAGCTAACGAAAAAATACGTATCGGAGTTATTGGTGTAAATTCCAGAGGCAATGCTCTCGCTCAAGGATTTGCCAAACAAGCCGATTGTGAAGTTACGTACATTTGCGATGTTGACTCCCGAGCACTTGAAAAATGCCAGGCCGCTATCCGCAAACTGACCGGCCGAACTCCCAAAGGAGAAAAAGATATACGCAAGATGTTGGAATCCAATGAATTTGAAGCGGTAGTAATTGCCACTCCGGACCATTGGCATGCCAAAGCCGCCATCATGGCAATGCAAGCAGGCAAACATGTCTACCTGGAAAAACCTACCAGCCATAATCCGGCAGAAAACGAAATGTTGGTACGGGCAACATTAAAGTATAATCGGGTTGTTCAAGTAGGCAACCAACGCAGATCGTTCCCGAATGTAATCAAAGCGATGGAAGAAATCAAATCGGGCACTATCGGCAAAGTGAGATATGCCAAATCATGGTATGTCAACAACCGCCCATCTATCGGAACCGGCAAAGTAATTCCCGTACCGGATTATCTGGATTGGGATTTGTGGCAGGGCCCCGCTCCTCGTGTACCCGATTTCAAAGATAATTTTATTCATTATAACTGGCATTGGTTCTGGAACTGGGGAACCGGAGAAGCTTTAAACAATGGAACGCACTTTGTAGATATGCTACGCTGGGGATTGGGAGTAGACTACCCCACAAAAGTAGACTCTATCGGTGGACGTTACCGCTATCAGGATGATTGGCAAACACCGGACACCCAACTCATCACTTTCCAATTTGGCGACGAAGCGTCTTTCTCATGGGAGGGACGTAGTTGCAACACAATGCCGGTAGACGGATATGGAGTAGGAACAGCATTCTATGGAGATACGGGAACCATCTTTATCGGTGGCGGCAACGAATATAAAATAACAGATATCAAAGGTAAGACAATCAAAGAAGTAAAGAGTGATTTAAAGTTTGAAACCGGCAACCTGCTAAATCCTTCGGAGAAATTAGATTCTTTTCATTTCCGGAACTGGTTTGACGCTATCCGCAAAGGTACTAAGTTAAACTCCGGAATTGTAGATGCCTGTATCAGTACCCAGCTAGTACAATTGGGTAATATTGCTCAGCGCGTCGGCCACTCATTACAAATCGATCCGGGAAGCGGTCGTATTCTCAACGACCTTGAAGCCAACAAGCTTTGGGGAAGAGAGTATGAAAAAGGTTGGGAAATACGTGTTTAAACCATATCTACATTTCCCGTTTTCATTAGGTCCATAATTTCACATAAAGGTATATCTAGTCCAAGATATGCCTTTATTCTTTTCTTCCATAAGCTGATTTATACCCTTTTAACATTCGGAATATCCCCCTTTCTTTTCCGAAATCTCTTTTATTTTTGTATTTTTGCCTGCGTATGCGTTAAAATATTATAGTATATACGAATTTATGAGTGACGAAATCAACGAGATACCAGAAGGACATTCAGACTACAAACCGGCAGACGCACGGGACGAAAGCGTAAAACATCAGCTCACAGGCATGTACCAGAATTGGTTTCTGGACTATGCTTCGTACGTTATTTTGGAACGTGCCGTGCCTCATATCAACGATGGTTTGAAGCCGGTACAACGCCGTATCCTACATTCCATGAAACGTCTGGACGACGGACGATATAACAAAGTGGCTAACATTGTGGGACACACCATGCAGTTCCACCCTCACGGTGATGCTTCTATCGGAGATGCCCTGGTACAGTTGGGACAGAAAGACCTGTTGATTGATTGTCAGGGTAACTGGGGTAATATCCTTACCGGAGACGGCGCCGCTGCTCCCCGTTATATAGAAGCACGCTTGTCCAAGTTTGCGCTGGACGTTGTCTTCAATCCTAAAACAACTGAATGGAAACTTTCTTACGACGGACGAAACAAAGAACCGGTCACTCTTCCCGTGAAATTCCCGTTATTGCTGGCACAAGGTGTGGAAGGTATCGCCGTGGGACTTTCTTCCAAAATTCTACCGCATAACTTCAACGAACTTTGCGATGCCTCCATCAGTTATCTGCGTGGAGAGGAATTCCAATTGTATCCTGATTTCCAGACAGGAGGTTCTATCGATGTAGCCAAATACAACGACGGAGAACGCGGCGGAGCGGTGAAAGTACGTGCCAAGATCACTAAGATTGATAATAAAACACTTGCTATCACAGAAATTCCATACGGAAAGACGACTTCGACAGTGATCGACTCTATCTTGAAAGCTGTTGATAAAGGAAAGATCAAAATCCGTAAGGTAGACGACAACACGGCTGCCAACGTAGAGATACTGGTACATCTTGCGCCCGGCACTTCTTCGGACAAGACTATCGATGCACTGTATGCATTCACTGATTGCGAAGTAAGCATTTCCCCCAACTGTTGTGTCATTGATGACAGCAAGCCACATTTCCTAACCATCAGTAAAGTACTGAAAAAGTCGGCAGACAACACGTTGGATTTACTGAAGCAGGAACTGGAAATCAAGAAAGGCGAAATACTGGAAGCATTGCATTTCGCCTCACTCGAAAAAATATTCATCGAAGAGCGTATCTATAAAGACAAAGAGTTCGAGCAGTCCAAAGACATGGATGCAGCCTGCGAACATATCGACAAGCGTCTGACACCTTACTATCCGCAGTTTATCCGTGAAGTGACCAAAGAGGATATCCTCAAGCTGATGGAAATCAAAATGGGACGTATCCTGAAATTCAATTCAGACAAGGCGGATGAACTGATCGCCAAGATGAAAGAGGAAATTGCCGAGATTGATAACCATCTGGCTCACATCGTAGATTATACCGTCAACTGGTATCAAATGCTGAAGAACAAATACGGCAAGAATTTCCCGCGCCGCACGGAACTCCGGAACTTCGACACCATCGAAGCTGCCAAAGTAGTGGAAGCGAACGAAAAACTTTATATCAACCGTGAAGAAGGATTCATCGGAACAAGTTTGAAGAAAGATGAATTCGTGGCATGCTGTTCGGATATTGACGACGTTATCATCTTCTTCCGCGACGGTAAATATATTGTTACTCCCGTCGCCGATAAGAAGTTTGTCGGTAAAAACGTGCTCTATGTCAATGTATTCAAGAAGAACGACAAGCGCACGATTTACAACGTGGCCTACCGTGACGGAAAAGAAGGGACAACGTATGTCAAACGCTTCGCTGTAACCTCCGTTGTCCGCGACCGTGAATACGATGTCACTCAAGGAACTCCGGACTCACGTATCACTTATTTCAGTGCCAATCCGAACGGGGAGGCCGAAATCATCAAGGTGACACTGAAACCGAACCCGCGTGTCCGCCGTATTATCTTTGAGCAGGACTTTAGCGAAGTAGGTATCAAAGGAAGACAGGCACGAGGCATTATCCTCACCCGGCTTCCGGTGCATAAGATCGCCTTGAAACAGAGAGGCGGTTCTACTCTCGGAGGACGTAAAGTCTGGTTTGATCGGGATATACTCCGCCTCAACTACGACGGAAGGGGAGAATATCTCGGAGAATTCCAAAGCGAGGATACCATATTGGTTGTCTTGAACAACGGTGACTTCTATACCAGCAACTTCGACCTGAGCAACCATTACGAAGATAATGTAAGTATTGTCGAGAAGTTCGATTCCAACAAGGTATGGACTGCCGCACTATATGATGCAGACCAACAGAATTATCCATATTTGAAACGTTTCTGCTTTGAAGGTTCCAACCGCAAGCAGAACTATCTGGGAGAGAATAAGAACAATCGCCTTATTCTGCTGACGGACGAGTACTATCCGCGCCTGGAAGTTATATTCGGAGGACACGATAGCTTCCGTGATCCGCTGGAGATTGAAGCCGAAGAATTTATCGCAGTCAAAGGTTTCAAAGCGAAAGGCAAACGTATCACCACCTACGCAGTGGAAACTATTAACGAGCTGGAACCTACCCGCTTCCCCGAGCCTGTACAAGAGAGCCAGAAGGAACCGGAAGAAGAACCGGAGAATCCGGATCCAGACAGCGACAAGAGTGAAGGCGATATTATTGATGAAATCACGGGGCAGATGAAATTATTCTGATGAAGAAACAAACACTATATCTAGGGCTGGCAGGATGCATCCTGTTCGCCCTTTGCACAAGATTACAAGCGCAGACGACAGACACAGACAGTCTGCAAATCCACCGTTATGTAACACGTGCAACGATGTACGGTGTCGGATTTACGAATGTGTTCGACACTTATCTTTCGCCTCAGGAATACAAAGGAATCGACTTCCGTGTTTCCCGCGAAACAATCCGTATGACTAAACTTTTTGATGGGAATGTGTCTGTACAGAATTTCTTCCAAGCGGATATCGGCTATACACATAACCGTGTCGACAATAACAATACATTCTCCGGGTTGGTGAACTGGAACTACGGGCTCCATTATCAGTTCCGTCTGACAGAGAACTTCAAACTGTTGGCAGGAGGATTGATAGACGCCAACGGAGGTTTTGTCTACAATCTTCGGAACACAAACAACCCGGCTTCGGCACGAGCATATATCAATCTGGATGCATCGGGAATGGCTATCTGGCATCTGAAAATCAAACGTTATCCGGTAGTATTGCGCTATCAAGTGAATTTGCCGGTAATGGGAGTCATGTTTTCCCCCCATTACGGACAATCTTATTATGAGATTTTCTCGCTGGGAAATGCCGGAGGAGTCATCAAATTCACTTCTTTACATAACCAGCCTTCGCTACGGCAAATGCTTTCCGTCGACTTTCCTATAGGATATACTAAAATGCGTTTCAGCTATCTGGCGGATTTGCAGCAGTCCAATGTAAACAATATCAAGACGCACACCTACTCACATGTGTTCATGGTAGGATTTGTGAAAGAATTATACCGCATCCGAAATAAAAAAGGAGCCAGTGTTCTACCGTCATCGGTAAGAGCTTATTAAGTTGAGAGTTGAAAATTGAGAGTTGAGAGTTAATACAAGATTAAGAATGAGAAATAATATTAGACAAATGCTTTGCCTGCTCTGTTGTCTTCCGGTAGTGACCGGATGTATCAGGGAAGAGGAATATGCCAATGATCCTGTAGGAAACTTCGAGCAACTATGGAAGATTATTGATGAACGGTATTGTTTTCTGGAAGAGAAAGGCATTGATTGGGACGCTGTTCACGACAAGTATGGAAAACTGGTGAAACCCGGAATTTCGGATGACGACCTGTTTGATATACTAAGTCAAATGCTATATGAGTTGAAAGACGGGCACGTCAACCTCTCCTCCTCCAGTCGTATCTCATATTACGATGCCTGGTATCAAGGATATCCTTGGAACTATAGAGAGGATATCTTATACAATTACTATTTGGGAAGTGCCAGTTCCGGTTATCGTACATCTGCCGGTTTGAAATATAAGATATTCGATAATAATATAGGTTATATCCGCTACGAAAGTTTTAGTGCCGGAGTTGGAGACGGTAATTTAGACCATGTACTCGATTATTTGAAGCTCTGCAACGGATTAATCATTGATGTACGCGACAACGGAGGAGGAAACCTGACTAATTCCACCCGTATTGCCGCCCGTTTCACCAACGAAAAGACATTGACCGGATATATCCAGCACAAAACCGGTCCGGGACATAATGACTTTTCTGAAATGGAGCCGATCTACCTGGAACCCTCTAATAGCATCCGTTGGCAGAAAAAAGTGGTTTTACTTACCAATCGTCGTTGCTACAGTGCCACAAACGATTTTGTGAATGCCATGCACAGTCTAAACAACGATAACGAAGAGCAAAGAATATTTCAGGTAGGTGACCAAACCGGAGGAGGTTCCGGGCTACCTTTCTCTTCAGAATTACCCAATGGTTGGAGTGTTCGCTTCTCAGCCAGTCCTCACTTTAACAAGTATAAAAAGCCTCTGGAAAATGGAATAGAGCCAGATGTATACGTAAATATGGATAAGATTCTGGAAGAGGGAATAGAGCATGGAGATGCAGAATCACAAAAGAAGGATGCACTGATTGAAAGGGCATTTGAAATATTAAGTGAATAACTTTATTACCGAATTATTTGTTAAATCAGAAAATCTTCCTATCTTTGCACCGCTAAACAAAAGCGACGCATGCGGATGTGGCGTAATTGGTAGCCGCGCCAGACTTAGGATCTGGTGCCGTGAGGCGTGTAGGTTCGAGTCCTATCATCCGCACAAACTACACTGTATTTACATTAAAAAGCCCCTAAAATATTCGTTTTAGGGGCTTTTTAATGTAAATACAGTTTAAAACATTGGCTCTATCAACCAAGCTATGACGATAATATAAATATCAAATGAATATTCGTCTCTGAATCGCTCTGAGAATCTGAGCATTGCTTTTGATATATGCTTCTCTACCGCTGTGGTAGAAATATTCAGTTTTTGAGCAATCTCTCTGTTTTTCAATCCTTCAAAGCGGCTCATAATAAAAACTTCACGACAGCGTTCGGGCAAAGATTCCACAACTTGGGCAATCTTCTCTTGTAGCTCCTCATAAAGGAGTTTATGCTCGACCTCCAATCCGAAATCAGCATGATAAAGTCTTTCTTCTCCTTGCGAGTAAGCCAGATACTCAACTTCATATTTTTGGATTACCTGCTCATGTCGAAGGTAATTCAGGCAACTATTCCGAACCATTGCAAACAAAAAAGCGGATACTGAAATGGAAATAGATGCAACTGTTGAGCATTTTTCCCACAAGACAGCATAACAATCCTGAACAATATCTTCCACAATATCTTCATTCTGAATATACCGACCAGCAAAGCTCACGAGTCTTTGATAGTACTTCTTAAATACATACTCGAAAGCCTCCCGATTTCCGCTACTGAGAGATTCTATCAAGAATGCTTCATCACCGTATAAATTCATGATTTATTATAGATTTATTTCACAAATATAAGAAAAAATCTATAAAGACGATTACCGGCAGGAAGGAAAATACTATTCTATTTTCACTTGTGCATCAACTATATCAAATATAGGGTCAGAAATAGCAGCTACCGTCTTTCCCTTGTATTTAAGCCCAGAAAAAGTAACATTAGTAATAGTTCCTGAATCTGATTTTTTAATCAAAATATCATTATCTTCACCTTGAGTATATTCCATATTTTCAAAATAGATATTGTCAATGTTTCCACCTCCACTTCCCCAGCCATCTGTACGGGCAGGGATGAGCTCAATCCACACAAGCTGCTCATTGACATCTTCCATACGAATATTCTTATACGATACATTGGAAATTGTAGAGTTACCACATTGGTGAATAGTGATGGCACCATGTTTAAATCTGTTGAGCGATGTTTCTAAACGAACCACATCCATATTCTCAAAGCCGATATTCCGCAAATAAGTTCCATCAAGTTCCCAGCCAATTTCCATGCAATTGCCACTAGGACCACCCCACAACACCGAATTTTTCACGGTGATGTTTTCCACATTTCCGGAAAATCCATACTTATTTGTTTTGATAACAATACAGTCATCCTCAGTACGAACAAAAACATTGTCTACAGTCACGTTTGACGTCCCCACCAAATCAATGCCATCCGAGTAAACCTGTGCTCCTAATATCTTTACATCATGTATATGTACCTGATCACATTCAAAGTAGGAAGTGGTCCAACCGGCCCGACTCATAATAACAGGTCCACAGACTTCAATATTACTACATTTCTCCATACGTATTGCTCTCTGGGCATTACGGCCATCAATTACTCCATAACCTAAAATACGTATATTTTTATGTCCGTTGGATTGAATATATCCGACCAAGGATGCCCCTTCCTCTAAGAATACAGTCGTATTATCTTGATCAATAATTAAGTTTTCAGTATGAGTACCTTTAGCATAGCGAATCGTGCTTGCCGGCAATTTATTCCACTCAGCAGGTGTTCTTCCATCTACAAAAAGATAGATTGGATTCCTGTAATCTTCATTGATAATCACCGTAGCCTTACAAGGTCTAACATCAAGCAAAGTAAGTTTATTACCCTTTACATCGTAACTAATACCCAAGTTAGCAGGTCGTACTTCTACTTTTTGCACAGAGTTTGTACCTAAGGTAAATTCCAAATCTGCACTTTCCTGATTTAACCCCAATCGGACATATCTACCCAAGTCCATCGAATTCACGCTAAAATCTTTATCTTGCCGTAAAACAGTTCGATTAGAAGTATCAGGACTTTCGGGTCCATCATCGGAGGAACTACATCCGGCTATCAGCAAGAGTGTCAGCAAAAGCTGAAACATACAATTCATTTGAATATTTTTTCTCATGATCATAAAAATTAGTAGTTATTATAATTATAGTTTGTCACATTTTAACTCCATCTATCTTAATTTCTGAAATGGAAGCGCTCCCTTGAGTAAGTAAAATTCGTATATCACTAATGACTTTCTTATCCAGCGGATAAAAAATCATTTCTCCTGCAGTTTCGGAAAAGCCATTGTAAATAGTCAAAAACTGTCCTCCGCCAGCTGATACCTGAATTTCGAATTTCTCAGCAGGAACTTTCCAGCGAATACCGATATTATTCGCCCCGCCAGTAGCATTCATCGGAATATTGAGATAGTCACCTTTATTTCCGGTCCAGCAAGTATTCGGATCATTGTCCAAAACCGAAAGGTAGGAACCGGAAGATGTTTTTCTTTCTAGAATATTACATTCGGAATAAGGTAATACCCACAAACTTTTCTCCTGACGAATATCCTCCGAAGAAGCTCCCACCATCAGTTTAAATTCTCCCGGTTCTACTACCCAATCGCCTTTCCGATTCATCAATTCCAAATCACGTGGAAGAATTTTAAAGGTTACTACCTTACTCTCACCGGGAGCGAGATGTACGCGTTCAAATCCGCATAAGTTCTTCTCAAAAGTAGTAACACTACTTAGAAGATCGCGAATGTATAACTGTACCACTTCATCACCAGCTACATTGCCGGTATTCTTTACGGAGAAACGGACAGTCGTTTCTTGTTTAGGCGTGATCCGTTCAGGTGAAACAGTCAAACCCGAATACTCAAAAGTTGTGTAACTCAATCCATATCCAAAAGGATAAAGTGCACCATTCACGCGACTCATATCTCCTTCTAAACCAGGCTTATTGCCTCCGTCCACTTGCGAAGACGGTTTATAAGGAAAGTTAAACGGAATTTGTCCGACTGTTTTTGGAAAAGTTACAGTCAGTTTACCACCCGGGTTATAATCGCCAAAAAGAATATCGGCAACCGCTTTTCCTCCTTGCGACCCCGGATACCAGGCTTCCAGGATAGCATCCACATACTTATCCGCCCAATTAATAGCTAACGGACGTCCATTCACAAGAACCAACACAACGGGTTTGCCCACACTCACGACCGCTTGTAATAATTGTAGTTGATGTCCTGGAAGTTCCAAGCTGGTACGCGATTTATTTTCTCCACAAGTACGGTTGTTACCTCCAAGTACTACAATTGCCACATCGCTTTTCCGGGCATTTTCGACTGCTTTTTCAATCTCTGCCTTTTCTTTCGCATCGGGTTCTTGAGGTAGTATTTCTGATTCAGGCCAGTTCTTATCTACCAGTTGGCAGCCCTGTGTATAAAGTACGTGAACCTTCTCTCCTACTTTCTCCTTGATTCCTTGCAATACAGTAGTCACCTCAACAGCGAGTGGTCCATAATGAGTCAAGGCATAGCTGGTGTCATCAGCATTAGGACCACATACACTTATCGTCTTCACTGATTCTTTTGAGAGAGGCAATGTTTTTCCACTGTTTTTTAATAATACAATCGATTCACGGGAAGCTTGCAAAGCTATTTTCTGATTCTTCAAGCTATTTACTTCCATATCTGCCTGCTTCAAATCCATTTGATAAGGGGTATCAAATAAACCAATAAGGAACTTTACCCTAAGAATATCACGTACCCGATCATTAATCGTTTCCATAGCAATAGCCCCTTCAGCTATCAATTCACGTAAAGGCAATACAAACGATTCTGGTGAACGAAATGTACAGCGGACATTTAATCCGGCTTCCACCGCCTGGAGAACAGCTTCTTTCATATCAATGGCAGTACCATGTTTGGAATAAAGATATTCTACAGCATCGCTGTCTGAAACAACATACCCTCTGAAACCCATATCCTGGCGAAGTCGAGTTGTCAACCAATAATAACTACTTTGGATAGGAAATCCATCGTAATCGTTATAAGAACTCATAGCTCCAAGAATACCACCTTCCTTGATAACGCGTTTCCACGGATAAACATGTATATTCTCCACTTCGCGAGGTGACATTTGTGGATCGACACGTGCCATACCCTCACGTGCACCTTTATTATTGCTGTAAGCAATAAAATGTTTTGCTGTAGCTGCTACCTGATAATCCTTTTGTAACCCTTTTGCCATCTCTATGCCCAATTCCGCCACCAAGTAAGGACTTTCACCATACACTTCTTCATAGCGTCCCCAACGTTGATCACGCCCCACATCAAGTACAGGTGCATATATATTGGTATATCCAAGTAAACGAGCTTCACGCCCCGTGATCGTTCCGATCCGATGTACTAACTCTCGATTCCAGGTATGTCCTATTCCCAGCTGAGTCGGAAAATTGGTTGCCTTAAAACTTTCCACACCACGAATTCCCTCATTCGTGAAATCGACAGGTACTCCCAATCGTGTCTCTTCTATAAAGAACCGTTGCACTTCATTCAATGCCCAAGCATGCAACGATGCAGGCCAGACAAATGGATTGTCAGAAGGTGGTAATCCCCATTGCTGAAAGCCATTCAAATGCTCATCAATTGCTCCCATCCCATCTTTCCATAATTTAGTTTTCCATGCCGGAGTTGGCAAATCATCTGTCAATACTCGTTTAAAGCCATACAAAGTAACCATTTGACAGGTTTTCTCTTCCACCGTCATCTGTGAGAGTAGATTCTCAACACGGGCATCCAGAGAAGCACCCGGGTCCTCATAAGTATCCATCACCCCATTCTTGTTAAAATCAATCCATCCCTTCTTGTACATTTCGTTTCGTGGAAGTTTATAGGCCACCAGCTCTTTAGCAGAAGGAATCACAGACGTTTTCTGCCCATAAGTAACTATCGTAATTATGAATAAGAAGCAGCATAATGTAAGTTTGATATATTTCATCAGATTGTTCTTTTATTGATTTACGTTTTAAATATTCCTGCTTTCCCTCTGTAATCCATCTCGCAGCATAGCTATATCAATGGAGTTCACATCGGTCTTTTGCATTTTTGCCACCAACCCAGCCGCCATCCCTGCCGCTTCTCCCGTAACCAGGCAAACCGGTATCGTACTCAATGTTTCATAACTTTCCATATCGACGGAAATACCACTTCCGGCCACCAGCAAATTCTCGACTTCTTTAGAGATCAATGCTCCATAAGGAATACCATGACTATCTCCTTTTTCATACGCATACATCGTGCCGACAATATAACCATTCCTACCCACTTCATCACTAAAGCCACGACGATTCTTCAAATCCTCCCCTGTCAAGATATATTTACCGATAATTCTTCGCGAAGGAACATAAAGTTGCGTCGCACTATCCAGCAATACCGCAGAAGCGAAAGTTTCCGGAAAATATTCTTGTAAAGCCTGTAACATCTGTATGGCAATACTTCTTCCTTGCACAAGCGCTTTCGATATAGATCGTACATCCTCTCCTTCCAACTTGTCAAGGACATCATCTAGTTTAAACGTAACTACCGAAGGATTTGTCAACGAATACCTAAAATGCGATTTTTTCAGCAATGGATATTTGCCTGATTGCACAAGTTCTTCAATCACCTTTTCATTCGCTTTCCGCTGTGCATTAAACTGATAAGTATATGTATAATAATCAACGTTTCCAACCCGAAAGTTAAAACCCGGATTCTCCCATACCGCTTCTCTCCCCATCTTTTGGAAAGAAACTCCTGCACGTCCGGCAATCTCTGCACTCCCCGTACAATCGATAAAGACTTTCCCCCGGCAAACCGTTATTCCCGAAATAGAAGCAACAGTCAGCGACTCAATCCTTCCTGCACTATGCATATTCACTTCTATCGCTCGAGAATTAAGCCATATCTCCACTCCAGCCTTATCCACTAGACGCTCGTACGTACTTTTCAAAATCTCGGTTGGAATAGGCGTGTTGTACATTCGATTCTGTAGTTTTGAAGCAAGACCTTCACAAGTTGTACGGAACACTTTTCCGGCTATTCCGCTGTAGCTAAAATCTCCCTGAACCGGAGTTGGAATCCACTCTGACAACAAACCTGCTGTAGCTATCCCTCCTAACATACCGGCAGCTTCAACCAGCAATGTTCGCACACCTTCACGGGCAGCGGCAATAGCTGCTGCGCAGCCGGCAGCTCCTCCACCAATAACTATTACATCCCAATCAACTTCGGAGGTTCCTTTTGCAGTTTTTCCATCTCCCTTTTCCTTTGCCAACGCTTCGCTCAAAGGAAGACCAGAGAGAATGACTCCTCCCAGAATGCCTATATTTTTAACAAATTTTCTTCTATCCATTCTTTTAATCTCTTTCTCGCAACAGTGATTTGCAAGAGGGGTTATAAAAAATATTGTCCCGCTTCGCGTAGTCGTCCCCGCAATTGGCGGACATCAATCTCGTGCACATCTCGAGGACCATGCATAAATATGTTAGCAGCGGTCCCTGCCGCCTCTCCCATCACCAGACAGTTGGTCATCACTCGTATACTTCCGTACACCAGATGGTCAGACGAAGCACAACGTCCGGCAACCAGCAAATTCTTAAATCCTTTGGGTGTCAATATCCTATAAGGAATACCATGTGATTCACCTTTCCCATAATGCACACTCTCAGAACCAGGAATATGAATGTCCACATAATAGCTGTTACGTCCAATCTCGTCGGGAAACTGCCTCCGTGCCTTGAAATCATCCAGCGTTAGCACATAGTCGCCTAAGATTCTTCGACCTTCACGCACTCCAAGCAATTGCGCTGTATTATTAACAAATGCGTGCCCGAAAGCCTTCGAATGATATGCTTGCAATGCCTCTTTATACTGATTTGCCATTTCACGTCCTCGAATCATCGCATCACTCAATTGTTTGTCATCCAATGTATTCACATTGATATGCCCAGCATTGAACTGCACTACTCCGGGACCTACCGGGTTTTGGCACAAATGATTATCCTCTATTAACGGATATTTTCCACTCTTTAGTATCTCGTAAATAGGACTTTCTGTATTATCTCCATGTAACCGGACACCCATCGTATACTGAAACATATCCACTCCTGCCAAAGAAAAACAATGAGTAGCAGACTGCATTGTATGATTTCTGTCACCAATTTCATAGATAGCACCGGCCCAAGCTGCCAGATCCCCATCTCCCGTACAGTCAATATAAACTTTCGCTTTATAAGCAGTCAGTCCTTGCTTGGAGGCCAATATCAGAGAATCAACCTCACTCTTACTGCTCATTTCAACGCCAGCCAAACGGGTAAAGAACAAAACATCGGCACCCGATTGCTTCACAAAACGGTCGTACACCAATTTCAATTGCTCCGGATTGATGTCTACCCAAGCCATCGCATTTTCTGCTTCGTGAGGTACTCCCTTACGCGCTTCCGTAAAAATCTTCTCGGCTATACCGCGATAAATGATCTTCTCACCATCGGAAAAATAACACCAGGCGGGAACCATACCTGCCGTACCCATTCCCCCCAATGTCCCTGTCGCCTCAACCAACAGCACTTTAGATCCATCACGTGCAGCGGCAATAGCCGCTGCACATCCTGCCGGACCTCCCCCTACGATTATTATATCGTAGAAGTCGTTCAGATCAATCCTCCTCCTTAAAGTATATTGCTTCATCAGCTAGGCAATTACTTATAACCCTCATTTTGAGGAAAATTCTCAGGTCCCATGCTGATAACTTCATTCTCTGGTATCGGCCATCTTACGAAATGCGGATTTGCCGGGAGATTTTTTCTTCCTGCGATAGACGCACTAATTCCTGCTCTTGAGTCACCAGCATACTTTTGCACTTGAGATATCAAAATACCGTGCCGTTTTAAGAAATACCAACGCTGCCCCTCCAATGCCAATTCACGAGCCTGTTCGTCAATAATATCCTGCATAGTCAACGTACCCGTAAATTCTGTATTTCCAGCACGCATCCATGTTTTATTGAAATATTTCTTAGCCAATATATTATCCCCTTTTCGTAGAGCAGCCTCAGCCGCCATAATATAAGTTTCCGCCAGACGATATACGATAATATCTTTATACGAAAACTGTTCTGAACCGGAACGCGTCCAAATATCCGCATACTTGATACATCCCGGATATACATTCGGATCTACCGGTGGGTTTTCCGAACCCGAGGATGACCACAACAAAGGCAAATATTCACCCGGTTTTGCACCATGCACTGTCTTGTTCGAACTATTTTTATACTGGTGAATATAAAACGCTGTATAGCGCTTATCAGCGACCTTATCTTTATAAAGTGAAAACAAATAAGGGCTCGGGAAACAGCGTCCAGCTCCATACAACCAATTTTCAGTCGAGCAATACTGATCACCTCCTAACGTTGCGCGATAATTAGCTATAAACCATACAGCCTGAAAATGTCCTTGAGGTACTTTAGTATCCAAATTTCCACCGGGATTACGGCTCCATTGCTGCACTAGCAAAGCCTCGCTATGATTCAAGTTCTCTCCTTTGAATATATTATCCAGATTATCCAACAACTCATAACCCGCTCCCGACTTTTCAATAGCATCAATCTGCGTCAGCACATTATCCCAGTCTTCATTCCAAAGAGACACATCCGCCATAATGTGACGGGCAGCTGCCTGGTTAAAGCGTCCGATATCTTTCGGTTTCCACTCTAAATACTTGATAGCAAACTTCAAATCAGAATACAATAGTTCAAACACCTCTTCTTTTGTCGCAGGTCTGTATACACGTTTATCATTTACATTTTCAGGAGTCGTAGAGGATGTATTCAGCCAGATACGATCGAACGTACGATAAAGTAAAAAGTAAGATTGTGCCCGAAAAGCTTTAGCTTGTGCTATCAGGTTATTCAATTTATCCGTCTCAGGTAGTTTCTTACCCGCTTCAATAATATCGTTACACTTCCCAATCATATTATACATACCTTTCCACATATATGCCGGCGCTGCAGCAGAGGGTTTCAGATGATTCGGATCATAAGTGCCGTAAAAATTACCGGTTCCCCCTTTGGTCACACTCAAATCAGTGGCACGACGTAAAGCCAATGTAGCGGCTGCTTCTCCCGCTTTATCATTCTGATAGTTACGATCCAATGTATACAAAGCATTTGTAGCCAATTCCAGTCCTTCTTCAGTTTCAAATACGTATTGAGCCGTATATCGAGTCTCACTCTCCTCATCCAAAAAATTACAGGCTGTGAAACTTATAAGAAAAGTACCTGCTAATAGAATTTTTGATATAGTGGTTTTCATTTTGTTCATTACAATTTATAGGTTCTTAGAATGATAGATTTAATCCGAAAAGTAATGTCCTCGGTTCGGGATAAGCACCGGTATTTGTTTCCGGACTATAACTTTGAACTTTCGTTTTCGTCCATAAGTTATTGGCGGTAAAATAAACACGGAGTTTCTGAACAAACAGTTTTCGGCTAATTTCCAAGGGTAATGTATATCCTATCGTCAAATTTCTCAAACGAATGTAGCTGGCATCCTGATATCCCAATGAAGTAATATAGGCAGGAACCTGTGTATAGTTGGGAGCCGGTGTCGTATTCGACGGATTCTCGGGTGTCCAATAATCACGCTTGATTCCGTTTCGTTTACCAGACAAGTCACCTCCCTGTTCCCAATTCGTCAGGTAAGAGTTATAGACCACCCCTCCATGAGATACATAAAAATCAAGTGCCAAGTCCACACCATAAATATTCAATGACGTTCCAAAAGAAGAAATCCATTTTGGATCACGTTCTATCACAATACGGTCATCATCATCAATACTTCCGTTTCCGTCTACATCTGCTACACGAATCATACCCGGTTGAGCGTTTGGCATGGTAGAGTTTGCGATATCATCACCTGTTTGCCATATTCCATCAAACTGATAATCGTAATACACGTTCATCGGTTTACCAATAAACCACTTCGAATTAATGTCATCTTTTGGTTTCCCCTCTTCATCCGTTTCTCCTGTTATTTTGAGTATTTTGTTACGGTTAGCAGAAATAGAATAATTCAAAGTCCAAGTCACTTTATTATTACGTATCGGATATCCGGTCAAGAGTAGTTCCACACCCTTATTTTCCACCTCGCCCATATTCTCAAGCTGGGTGGCATATCCCAGATTCTGGCTGATTTTACGTGTGACAAGTAAATCCGTAGTTTTCGTCTTGTAGACTTCCAGCGTACCACTGATACGTTCTTTGAAAAATCCGAAATCCATTCCGATATTAGTAGAAGTAGTTGTCTCCCACTTCAATTTAGGATTCCATAATTTATCTCCTGGTAAAAAACCAATCTGCACGTTATTCTCTCCGCCAAATTCATTGATATATCTTTCCGTAACTCCTAACGTAGAATAAGGATCAACTGCCTGGTTTCCAACTTGTCCCCAAGAAGCACGAAGTTTCAAGTTAGATATCCAATCTATCTTTTTCATAAAACTTTCTTCATTCAATCTCCACGAAGCAGCTAATGAAGGGAAATAACCATATTTATTATCTTTCCCAAATACAGATGAACCATCCACACGTAAAGAGGCAGAAAAAATATAACGATCCATTAATGTGTAGTTCACACGTCCTAAATAAGACAGTAGTTTTCGTTCGGAAATACCATGTACGGGAATTCCATATTCCATAGCCGATGAAAAAGCATTGTACGTTTTTTCATCATTCGAGAATCCCATTGCAGATTGCTCATTTGTGGTAGTCTTTATGGCATTCACACTCTGCATCAATGTGATACCTAAACGGTGAATCTTATTAAACTCTTTATTATAGTTTAATATATTCTCAAACAAGTATTCCGTTCTCAATACATTTTTTATAGTTGCTTTTCCATTTGTGTCTTTTCCAGTAGTATGGTCACGGTATAGATAACTGTCTTTTTGATTATTGCGGTAACTCATACTACCATTGGCACGATAAGTCAATCCTTTGACAATTTCCCAATCCAAGTACAAATTGGTCAAATAATTATCACTCACTTCATCGTTCACCGAACGACTCATATTCCAAAGTGGATTATAATGACTTTCACCTGCATCCGTCACATCCATACGGAGCGATCCATCTTCATTATAGACTTTAGCCAAAGGAGGCATCGTAATGAAGCGATTAAAGGAACCATCCGCGTTTTCAGTTTTAGCATGTGCATAATACAAATTAGCGCCCAAATTCAAAGTTTTAAGTATTTTGTGATCGATATTCAAACGCCCCGTGATCCGATTGTATCCCGAATTTATCACCATACCGTCCTGACTATAATAACCCAATGAAAAAGCAAGCTTCGTTTTATCATTACCACTACGCACAGTCACGTCATGCTTTTGCTGTAATGCCGGCTTAATCATTAATTTCTCCCAATCGACCCATTCACCGGAATTCATAACGTCACGCATCGTTTCACTGAAGCAGCTTTCTTCAACACACTCTCCGTTATTTGCATTTTTCCATGCCTCACGACGAAAATCGGCCCATTCTTCCCCATTGTAGAAGTCAAAATTCCGGTGAATATTCTGCTTACCTATGTAAAAGTTATAATCAACTTTCGGTTTTCCTTCCACACCTCGTTTAGTGGTAATCAAAATAACTCCATTAGCAGCTCGTGCACCATAAACAGATTGTGCAGATGCATCTTTCAACACTTCCAGCGAAGAAATATCATTCGAGTTAATATCATCGATTGATTCCATCGGTACACCGTCTACTACATAGAGTGGAGAGTTTCCTCCAGACAGTGAACGCCGTCCGCGAATAAAAATATTAGAGCTACCCCCTGGTTTTGAACTAACCATATTAACTTGGATACCGGTCGCCTTACCCCTCAACATTTCTGCCATTGTAGTAGTCGGTGTGGAGTTCAAATCGTCCGCCTTCACAGAAGTAATAGCTCCAGTCAAGTCACTTTTTTTCTGTACACCGTATCCTACTACAACCACTTCATCCAACTTTTTTGTGTCCTCGTAAAGTTTCACCATTAGATTTTTCTTATCTGAAGCCTTCAATACAGTAGTAGTATATCCTATATAAGAAACATTTAGAACATTCCCTTCAGGAACCGAAATAGTAAAATTACCATTCATATCCGTCACTGTTCCCGCGTTAGTTAGCTTATCTACAACGACAGCACCAATAAAAGGCTCACCGTTTTCATCTACCACTATTCCGCTAACTTGTACGTTTCTTTCGGAAAGGGCAGACTTCTTTTTCACGGATTTAGCAACATACACATTTTTGCCTTCAATGCGATACGTCACATCCATTCCCTTAAATACCACATCCAAAACGTTTTGAATCGGTTGATTCTTCACATTAATGCTTATTTTTTTCTTCATATCCAACTTATCGGTTGGAATAATAAACGAGTATCCCGCTTTTTTCGTTATTTCATTTAGTACTAGCGAAATAGGTTTATCCACCATCTTCAGTGTCAGTCCTGTATTATTCTGAGCTACAGCCACAACTAACAGATGAAACAGTACTAATAGACATAGTAATTTTCTCATAAAATATTAAATATTAAATTAACTTTGATTTGTAATTTATGATCCTTTTCCCGGGATTTTCAGATCAATAAATTTCTATCTGATTGTTTTTCTTTCTTATATGAATATTTTCATCTTCTTTCATTTTGTCTAGTATCTGATCTATCGTCTCATTGTTGACAAAAGTCAAGTAGTATTTTCGCGATTTTAAAGTTTCCGATTTTATTATAATGTCGACTCCGAATCGACGTTCCAATTTCTTCGCAATTTCAGAAAGAGGCTCGTCACAAAAAGCGAGTATCCCCTCATGCCAAGACAAATGAGAAGCAACATCAAACTCCTCCTTTCGTACCTTTCGCGTTTTTGAGTTTATAATCAAACGTTCACCAGGGGTCAAAGCAATTTTCTGCGACGAGAATGAATAATTTACAGAAACAGCTCCGCGCATCAATTCAATCGACGAAATACTATCTTCTGTAAAAGATTTCACATTGAATATTGTTCCGTGAACAGTTACCTCCATCCGTTCATTCTTAACAACAAAAGGAACTTTCTTATTTCGAGTAACATCAAACACGGCTTCACCTTCTATATATACTGTTCGGGATTCATCCCCGAAAGACTTGTCATATTTCAACTTTGAGCCGGCATTCAACCAAACTTCCGAACCGTCAGGCAGCAAGATTTTAGATTGTGAGCCAAGCGGAACAAAATATTCCGATTGTGCCAAGCGGTCAGACGACTTATCCGACACTTTAAATCCAAAGTAAACAATGACCGAACTCATGACACCCAGAATAAAAATCGCAGCATACGGAAGTAGCTTTTTAGTAAATGTATACCGTTTAGTCTTCTTTTGTACCATTTGCCATTGATTTATTTGCAATCTCCCCGAAAGACGATTCCATTTGTTTTCTATATATAAATCTTTTTGTGAAACAGCAAACCATTCATCTTCCCAATTTCTGAAAAGCTGGACATTCACATCACTCCCCTGTAGAAAGTTGAATAATATTTTTTCCTCTTCCAAAACCAAGTGCCCTTCAAAATATCGCAAGGCCATATCACGCATTCTATTTACTTCTTGTTCTTCCATTCTTTCGCTTGTTATTATAAAGACACTAAGACTTTCGTTTTACCCAACCTCATTCTTGAAAAAAATCAAATCTAAACAAAAAAAAGGAATGAGTTATGTTAAAAGCCAGTATTCTTCCCTTTTTCATAATCTTTTTTGAGTTTGGTTTGTTTCCTTTGTTACTTTCGCCGACAGGCGACAGAATAGATACTTCAACCTAAATAGTAACAAATGGAAAAATTTAATGCAATGAGGACTAGACTTTCACAACATCTTCAGACAAAAGCCATCAGGCTAAAGGGCTTCATTATGCTCACTTGCCTGTTACTAGGTTCTATCTCTGCCTTTGCACAAACAAAGACGGTGACAGGAACGGTAACAGATGCCGCCAATGAGCCGTTGATCGGTGCATCGGTACTCGTACAAGGGACTTCTACCGGAACCATTACGGATATGGACGGTAAATATTCAATCTCCGTCACTCCGGAGGATGTATTGGTGTTTTCATACGTGGGAATGACTACACAGAGTATCAAAGTAGGAACACAAAGCATAATTAACGTCACCCTAAAAGAAGACTCGCAAGTACTAGCCGAAACAGTCGTTATCGGATACGGTAGTGCAAAGAAAAGAGATCTGACAGGTTCCATCACCAACGTCAAAGGAGAAGAAATAGCCAATAAACCGGCTATGAACCCACTTTCTTCCTTACAGGGAAAAGTGGCAGGTGTGCAGATTGTAAACTCAGGACGAGCCGGAGCCGATCCGGAAATCCGTATCCGTGGTACAAACTCCATCAATGGATATAAACCGCTGTACATTGTCGACGGTTTATTCAATGATAATATCAACTTCCTTAATCCGGAAGATATCGAGTCGATGGAGATTCTGAAAGACCCGTCGTCCCTAGCCATCTTTGGTGTTCGTGGTGCAAACGGTGTTATCATCATCACCACCAAGAAAGCAAAAGAAGGACAGACCTTGGTCAATATAAATACTTCTTTCGGCTTCAAGAAAGTGGTGGACAAAGTAAAATTAGTCAATGGCCCGCAATTCAAAGAGCTGTATAGCGAACAGCTTGCCAACCAGAAAGATGACCCGTTCGATTACACCGGCTGGGACGCCAACACCGATTGGCAAGATGAAATCTTCCAGACTGCCTTTATCACGAACAATAATATCAGTATCACAGGAGCTTCTCCCAAACATAGTTTCTATCTGGGTGTCGGCTACTCTTACGAACAAGGCAACATCGAACATGAGAAATTCAGCAAGGTGACCATCAATGCCAGCAATGATTATAAAATCACCGACTTCCTGAAAGTAGGTTTCCAATTCAACGGCGCACGCCTTCTACCTGCCGACTCGAAACAGGTGTTAGGTGCTCTCCGCTCCACTCCTATCGCTCCGGTATATAACGACGAGTATGGATTATACAGCGCTTTGCCCAATTTTCAGAAAGCACAGATCAACAACCCTATGGTAGATGTCGATTTAAAAGCGAACACAACGAAAGCCGAAAACTATCGCGCATCGGGTAATGTCTATGGCGAAGTGGACTTCCTGAAACATTTTACCTTCAAAGCGACGTTCTCTATGGACTACGCTTCCAACAACGGACGTACCTATACTCCTATCATAAAAGTATACGACTCTACCGTCAAAGGAGATGTTTCCACTTTGGGAACAGGTAAAACAGAAGTCAGCCAGTTCAAGGAAAACGAGACGAAAGTACAGAGTGACTATGTGCTGACCTATACCAACAGTTTCGACAACGGCAATCATAACCTGACAGCCACTGCCGGCTTTACCACTTATTATAACTCACTAAGCCGCCTGGACGGAGCGCGCAAACAAGGAGTAGGCCTTGTGATTCCGGACGATCCGGATAAATGGTTCGTCAGTATCGGAGATGCCGCTACGGCAACCAATGGAAGTACCCAATGGGAACGCAGTACCGTGTCTATGCTTGCACGGGTCATCTACAACTATAAAGGGAAATATCTGTTCAACGGGTCATTCCGTCGGGACGGTTCTTCCGCATTCTCTTATACAGGCAATGAGTGGCAGAATTTCTTCTCGCTAGGTGGCGGTTGGCTGATGACCGAAGAAGAATTCATGAAGGACATCAAGTGGCTGGATATGTTGAAGATTAAGGCCTCTTACGGAACATTGGGAAATCAGAATCTGGACAAGGCCTATCCTGCTGAACCGCTATTGACCAATGCCTATTCGGCCGTATTCGGTAAGCCGTCCATCATTTATCCGGGATATCAACTTGCCTATTTGCCTAATCCTACCCTCCGCTGGGAAAAAGTAGAGGCATGGGAAGCCGGATTTGAAACGAATATGCTTCGCAACCGCTTGCATTTCGAAGGTGTATATTATATGAAGAACACTAAAGATTTGCTTGCTGAAGTTCCCGGAATCTCCGGAACAATGCCCGGTATCGGTAACTTGGGACGGATTCAGAATAAAGGTGTGGAAATGGCAATCACCTGGCGCGACCAGATCGGTGAATGGGGATATTCCGTCAGCGCCAACCTTACTACAATCAAGAATAAAGTAAAAAGCCTTGTTCAGGACGGTTATTCCATCATTGCCGGAGATAAACAGCAAAGTTACACAATGGCAGGTTATCCTATCGGATACTTCTATGGCTATAAGGTAGCGGGAGTCTATCAATCGGAAGCCGATATCAAATCGTCTCCTGAGAATACACTTGCTACAGTTACTCCCGGTGACTTGAAATTCGCCGACGTCAATAACGACGGAAAGATCACTCCCGCAGACCGTACCATGATAGGTGATCCGACACCGAATGTCACTTACGGTTTCTCGCTCGGCGTGGATTACAAGAACTGGTCTTTTGGTATCGATATGATGGGACAAGGCGGAAACCAGATCTTCCGTACATGGGACAACTATAACTTTGCCCAGTTCAACTATCTGGCACAACGCATGGACCGCTGGCACGGAGAAGGAACATCCAACAGCCAACCGTTATTGAACTCCAAACATTCCATCAATACGTTGAATTCTGAATACTACATCGAAGACGGCAAGTTCTTCCGTATCCGTAACGTACAGTTGGCATACTCTTTCGACAAGAGCCTGCTCGCAAAGATACGTCTGCAAGCCCTGAAAGTCTATGTCAACATTCAGAACCTGAAGACATGGAAACATAACACCGGCTATACTCCCGAGCTGGGTGGTACCGCCACCGCATTCGGAGTGGACAACGGCAGTTATCCCGTACCGGCAGTCTACACCTTCGGAATCAACTTAACCTTTTAAAACGATAATTGTATGAAACTGGATAAATATATATTTTCAACCTTTATTGCCGCTACCACACTGCTTCTGAGCAGTTGCAGCGACTTTCTGGACCGTAGTCCGCAAGGACAGTTCACAGAAGATGACAATCCGAACGCACTAGTGAACGGTAAGATCTATAATGTATACACCATGATGCGTAGCTTCGACGTAACCTCCGGTACACCCGCCTTCGCCATCCACAGTTTCCGCTCCGAAGATGCGGAGAAAGGAAGTCTTGCCAGCGACGGTTCCGATGTGGCCGAAATGTACGACGACTTCATCTACACTCCTTCCAATGGTCAGCTAGGTGCTTATTGGGGCAAAAATTACGCCATCATCTATCAATGTAATGACATTCTCAACGCTATCGCCGAAAAGGAAACAACGGGACAGACGGAAAGCGAAGACATCATCAATAAAGGAGAAGCCTCCTTCTTCCGTGCTTATTGTTACTTCAATCTAGTAAGAGCCTTCGGTGAAGTGCCTTTGGTGGCTTATAAAATCAACGACGCTTCGGAGGCCAATATTCCGAAAACGACCGCTGATAAGATATACGAGCAAATAGACCGCGACCTGAAAACAGCGGAAGAGTCATTGCCTGAAACATGGAGTTCCGATTATACAGGACGGCTGACTTGGGGAGCTGCACGTTCTTTACACGCGCGTACCTATATGATGCGTAACGATTGGGACAATATGTACACCGCCTCCACCGACGTAATCAAGAAAGGCCTTTATAACCTGAACACCCCGTACAATAAGATATTCACAGACGAAGGTGAAAATAACAGCGGCTCCATATTCGAACTGCAATGTACCGCTACTGCGGCCCTACCGCAAAGCGATATTATCGGTAGCCAGTTCTGCGAAGTACAAGGTGTTCGTGGAGCCGATCAGTGGGATTTAGGCTGGGGATGGAACATGGCAACCGAACATATGGCGGAGGCATACGAACCGGGCGATCCGCGTAAGAATGCCACTCTGCTTTATTTCCGCCATTCGGACAGCGACCCCATCACTCCGGAGAATACGAACGAGCCTTACGGCGAATCTCCTGTTTCTCCGGCGATAGGCGCCTACTTCAACAAGAAAGCATACACTGACCCGGCTTTGCGTAAAGAATATAGCAATAAGGGCTTTTGGGTAAACATTCGTCTGATCCGTTATGCGGATGTATTATTGATGGGAGCCGAATCAGCCAACGAAAAAGGAATTCCGGGAGAAGCTATCGACTACCTGGAGCAAGTTCGTGCACGTGCCAGAGGTTCTAATGCCAATATACTGCCCAAAGTGACAACTACCGATCAAGGAGAGTTGCGCGAGGCCATCCGTCACGAACGCCGTGTGGAACTGGGAATGGAATTCGACCGTTTCTATGACCTTGTCCGTTGGGGGATTGCCAAAGATGTGTTGCACGCGGCAGGAAAATTAAATTACCAGGATAAGAACGCCTTGCTTCCACTTCCGCAGACGGAAATTGATAAATCAAAAGGAGTATTGGTACAAAATCCGGATTATCTATAAATAAATATAATAACATGATATACAAAAAGTTAAGTTTACTCATCCTATTGTTTGCCACAGGTCTTCTGACTGTATCGGCACAAAAGTCTCCACAGGATATGGATCGCTTCATCGACGTACTGATGAACAAAATGACTTTGGAAGAAAAAATTGGGCAGTTGAATCTTCCCGTCACCGGAGAGATTACCACCGGTCAAGCCAAAAGCAGTGATATTGCCGCCAAAATCAAAAAAGGCGAAGTGGGAGGACTGTTCAACCTAAAAGGAGTAGAGAAAATACGCGATGTACAGAAACAGGCAGTGGAAGGTTCCCGCTTGGGTATCCCATTGTTGTTCGGCATGGACGTTATTCATGGTTATGAAACCATGTTTCCCATCCCGCTCGGCCTATCCTGCACTTGGGATATGTCCGCTATTGAAGAATCCGCCCGTATTGCAGCTGTAGAAGCCAGTGCCGACGGCATTTCATGGACGTTTAGTCCGATGGTGGACGTCTCACGCGACCCTCGTTGGGGACGTGTATCCGAAGGTAGCGGTGAAGACCCGTTTCTGGGAGCCATGATTGCCGAAGCGATGGTACGCGGTTATCAAGGAAAGAATATGCAACGGAACGATGAAATCATGGCTTGCGTGAAACACTTTGCCTTATATGGCGCAGGAGAAGCCGGTCGTGATTATAACACCGTAGACATGAGCCGCCAGCGAATGTTCAACGACTATATGTTGCCTTACGAAGCTGCCGTCGAAGCAGGTGTAGGCAGTGTGATGGCGTCATTTAACGAAGTAGACGGAATACCTGCCACCGCCAATAAATGGCTGATGACCGATATTTTGCGCGGGCAATGGGGCTTCAACGGTTTTGTTGTAACCGACTACACGGGGATTTCCGAAATGATCGACCACGGAATCGGTGACCTTCAGACAGTATCGGCACGTGCCATCAATGCCGGAGTCGATATGGATATGGTAAGCGAGGGCTTTGTGGGAACACTGAAAAAATCCGTTCAAGAAGGTAAAATTTCGATGGAGACACTGAATACAGCCTGCCGCCGTATTCTGGAAGCCAAATATAAACTTGGATTATTTGATAATCCTTATAAATATTGTGACCCGAAACGTCCGGCACGTGACATATTTACCAAAGCCCACCGTGAAGCCGCCCGCAGGATTGCAGCAGAAAGCTTTGTCTTATTAAAGAACGACAGCCCCGACAGGAACCCTAACGGAAATCCGCTATTGCCTTTCAACCCCAAAGGCAATATTGCCGTAATCGGTCCGCTCGCCAACAGCCGGACGAATATGCCCGGCACATGGAGTGTGGCTGCCGTACTCGACCGCTCTCCTTCATTGGTGGAAGGTCTGAAAGAGATGACAGCAGGAAAAGCGAATATCATGTACGCCAAAGGGAGCAACCTGATCAGTGACGCCGCATACGAAGAACGGGCAACGATGTTCGGCCGTTCGCTGAACCGTGATGGCCGCACAGACCAACAGCTGTTGGACGAGGCGCTCAATGTAGCACGCCATTCGGACATAATCATTGCCGCTTTAGGAGAGTCTTCGGAAATGAGTGGCGAGAGCAGCAGCCGTACGGATCTGAATATCCCCGATGTACAACAGAACTTATTGAAGGAACTGTTAAAGACAGGAAAGCCTGTGGTACTGGTATTATTCACCGGCCGTCCGCTTACGTTGACTTGGGAACAGGAACATGTACCCGCTATTCTGAACGTGTGGTTCGGAGGCAGTGAAGCTGCATACGCCATTGGCGACGCACTCTTCGGTTATGTCAATCCGGGTGGTAAACTCACTATGACTTTCCCGAAGAATGTCGGACAGATTCCTCTTTATTACGCACATAAGAATACCGGACGCCCGTTGAAAGAAGGCAAATGGTTTGAGAAGTTCCGCAGTAATTATCTGGATGTGGACAATGATCCGCTTTACCCATTCGGCTACGGACTGTCCTACACCACCTTCTCTTACAGCGACATTGATCTGAGTCATTCATCAATGGACATGACCGGCTCACTGACCGCAGCAGTAGAAGTTACCAATACCGGCACATGGCCCGGCACAGAAGTGGTACAGCTCTACATCCGTGATCTCGTAGGCAGCAGTACCCGCCCTGTGAAAGAGCTGAAAGGTTTCCAAAAGATATTCCTGCAACCAGGTGAGATGAAGATTGTCCGTTTCAAGATTGCTCCGGAAATGCTGAGATATTATAACTATGACTTGCAACTGGTAGCCGAACCGGGCGACTTTGAAGTGATGATCGGTACGAACAGCCGTGATGTGAAAACCGCGAAGTTCACGTTAAACTAAACTTTTATCACCTTGATTATGAACGATAAATATAAAAGAATAATAGAAATGAGTGCACTTCCGCTCATGTTACTATTTCTATCCGCCGTTGCCCTGACTTTCCAGAGCTGTAAAGGGAAAAGCAAAAGCAACAACCTTTCCGCAGCCACCGACTCGTTATCGGACGACGCCCTGATGGATACCGTCCAGCGACGGACTTTCCTCTATTTCTGGGAAGGTGCCGAGCCGAATAGCGGCTTGGCTCCCGAACGTTATCATGTGGACGGCGTTTATCCAGAAAACGATGCCAACGTAGTCACTTCCGGCGGCAGCGGCTTCGGCATCATGGCTATCCTTGCGGGAATCGACCGCGGTTACGTCACCCGCGAGGAGGGACTGGCACGAATGGAACGCATCGTTTCTTTCCTCGAAAAGGCAGACCGTTTCCATGGAGCCTACCCTCATTGGTGGTATGGTGATACGGGCAAGGTGAAACCATTCGGTCAGAAAGATAATGGGGGCGATCTGGTAGAGACCGCTTTCCTCATCCAAGGACTATTGGCCGTACACCAATATTACGTCAACGGAAACGAGAAAGAGAAAGCCCTCGCCCAACGGATCGACCAGATTTGGCGGGATGTCGACTGGAACTGGTATCGGCAAGGCGGGCAAAACGTTCTTTACTGGCATTGGAGTCCAACGTATGGCTGGGAAATGAATTTCCCTGTACACGGCTACAACGAATGTATGATTATGTATATTCTTGCCGCCGCTTCTCCTACACACGGAGTACCTGCGGCTGTCTATCATGACGGTTGGGCACAGAACGGAGCCATCGTTTCTCCGCATAAAGTGGAAGGAATCGAGTTGCACCTCCGCTATCAGGGCACCGAAGCCGGACCGCTTTTCTGGGCTCAATACTCTTTTCTCGGACTTGATCCGGTGGGACTGAAAGATGAATACTGCCCCAGCTACTTCCACGAAATGCGCAACCTGACACTGGTGAACCGTGCTTACTGCATCCGCAACCCTAAACATTACAAAGGTTTCGGACCGGATTGTTGGGGACTGACCGCCAGCTATTCCGTCGATGGATATGCAGCTCATTCGCCCAATGAGCAGGAGGACAAAGGAGTAATCTCCCCTACCGCCGCACTTTCATCCATTGTCTATACACCGGAATATTCAATGCAGGTAATGCGCCATTTGTATGACATGGGAGATAAAGTGTTCGGTCCTTTCGGATTCTACGATGCTTTCAGCGAAACGGACAATTGGTATCCGCAACGTTATCTGGCTATCGACCAGGGTCCTATTGCTGTCATGATCGAAAACTACCGGACCGGATTATTGTGGAAACTCTTCATGAGCCATCCCGACGTACAGGCCGGATTAACCAAACTTGGTTTTAACACCAACAAGCAAGACGTGAGACAGAAATAAGAGGGAATCCCGGTGTGCGGAAATGGCCTACTGGCCACCTCCACCACCGGTGTTTCCGCCTCCTCCGCCTTTGACATCGTTATTGTTAATGCTTCGGGCTGCTTTCTTCACACTCGCCTTCAGCTCCCCGAACCGGTAACTGATACTAAATCCATAATACCGGTTCGGATATTTGTTCGAACTTCTCGACATAAAGTTCTGCCCTTCAGTATGACTGTTGTACGTTCTGTATTTCTCCACAAAATTGTTACAATAGATATTCAGTGACAGGCGCTCTTCTTTCAGGAAAGAACGACTCAACCCCAGACCATAATAATTGTAGCCCGAGCCTTTTCCTTGCAAGCTAATATAAGGTGTGCTTCCTCCGCCATTCAGGCTCAAGCGTATTTTCCAAGGTAACGTATGCTGTATTCCGCCATAAACGGAACCGTTCCACCCATAATTATGCAAATTCTGTGAAGGACTTCGCAAATCCCTGTAATTTCCACGCCCGTTAATATAGATCCGCGTTTTGGGAGAAGCATTCCAGTTCACATAAAAGCTCAAACCGGTTTCCCTACTCTTCCCGATATTATCATAAGTACTGTACAGAGCACCTTGAGGAGCTTTATGATCTCCATCAAAGATTTCTCCATTCGGATCGGTAACCAAATGGCTGACCCTTTCGATACCATTATTATTGAAAGAATGGCGCAACGAAAGGTTGACATTGAATTTCGCCGTGAAATTGCTATAAGACAAATCGAACGAATGGCTTTTCTCACTCTTCAGATTCGGATTCCCCTGGCTGATAAACATCGGATTCTGATTATCGAAATAAGGATTCAAATTCCAGATTCCTGGACGCCAGATGCGCATATTATATCCACCACGCAAATTTTGCGTCTTGCCAAGCTTTATGCCCAACGAAACGGAAGGAACCAGATCGCTGAAATTCGCATTGAAATCCTCTCCCGGACCTACAATATACTTTACCCGCTGCACAGTTTGTTCATAGCGAAATCCCGGTTTGAATGTAAGCCCCTTATATTTCAGTGTATATCCGGCATAAGCCGAAATAATATGGTTCAGATGCCGATACTCGCTACTACGGTCATCAGTATATACATAATCCCCACTTCCTCCTTCGGCCTCATAAAACTTGTTATCACTGGAATTACGACGGAAAATATACTTGACACCCGTTTCAATCGTGTGCAATTTTCCAATCGGAGTCGTGAAGTCCACCTGGAAAGTCTGTTCCATCGTATTCGTTTTACCATCCGAATGGAAGTTCTTCAACAACAGATTATCTATGATATCCTGCCTGTCTGCTTCCGGTTCAATATTCAAGTAGGTATTATATGAATCATTTGTTTGAGGCTGTGAGTTTATTTTATAAGAGAAGGTAATCATTCGCTCCTTGTTCTTCTTCGAGGTACGTTGGTAATCTACATTACCATTAATGGAGTACCAAGAGCCTTTTCCATGATTATCCGTATTATACCGATAGGCAAAACTCTGATGGTCGGATCCATACATGATGGTACTTCCGTCGCTATTGTTCTTGCTACCACCGCCATACATTCCAAAAGCCATAGTCAGCAATCGTAACGTGTCGATCTCGTAACTGGCCTCCAGATTACCATATTGAAAATTTCCTTTCGACTTGGAACTGCTTTCCGATTCCAGATACTTCTCATCGACCGACTCATAATTCTCCCGATAACTGTCGGAATAGCTACGTGGGCTGTTGTTATAATTATAGTTGTAATTGGCGGAGAGGGTCAGTTTTCCTTGTTTTATCATGGCATAGCTACCCGCACCCACCCCGTTATTATTGGCATTTCCTCTAAAAGTAGCCGTATATCCTTCAAATCCGCTACCCACCGTAACAATATTCAGAATACCTCCGATCCCCTCCGCATCATATTTAGCGCCCGGTGAAGTAATGACCTCAATATACTTGATTGTATTTGCCGGCATACTTTTCAACACCTCTTTCGGATTGTTACTCATCATATTGTTAGGTTTCCCATTCACGTGTATCTTGAAACTGCTGCTACCGTTTACCTGCACATTATCCTCTCCATCCACCGTTACCAGAGGAACTTTCCGAAGCATTTCCAATATACTGTTCGATTTTGAATCCGGATCATCTTCAATGTTGTATTCAATCTTATCCACATCCACTTTAACCAAAGGCTTTTGTGCGACGATTTCCACACCTTTCAACACATTGTTAGCCTCCGAAGAGTATAAAGTCCCCAAGTCAACCACTCTCACCGATGGTTTTAAAGCAAATTCTTTCACGATAGGAGATTTGCCAATAGAGGAAATCGTAATAACATACTCACCCGAAGCCACATTCAGTTTTTCCTGAAAGTGTCCGTTAGCTCCGGTCACCGCCATTTTCACGGCCTTATTCGGGGCACTCTTCTTTGTAATCCTGATTGTTGCATACGGTTCTCCTTCCTGAGTTAAGGAATCTAATAGTATCCCTTTAACAGTAAAAGAAAGAGGAGCGGATTTCTGTGCCCATCCCACCGCAGATGTAACGAACATGAATAGTAATAGTAGCAATAGTCTGTGTTTCATGACTAGAATTATTTAGTTTTTTATTAATCTTCCATAGCTCTCCATTCTCCGATTGTCCCTGTTGCACTATCAAAATTAACTCCTACCTTCATCACTTTCCTGTGATCCGGTTGATATGGGATAGCATACCCTTTACTGTTTATTTGTTTTAAAGCCTCTTCCGGAGTACCGTCCACCTTGAATTCAAAAACATAAATAGCATCTTGCATCTTTAATTCCGTCTTATCTACATAAACGTTATTATTGCGTAACTGTTCAAAGTTTTGTATTCCTATCGGATATATTCTGAAAGTATTATCCATGCCTGTCTTTATTAAAGTGAATCACAGGCAAATATAGGTATTTACAGACAGACCGCAAGCAAATATTTCTACTATAAAGTTTCAGATAGCAGAAAAACTCCCATAACCGACCTTATAGTAGAAGAACAATTCGATATTATCACCTACTGCAAAGTAGGCCAAGCCGATAAAGCATATTTTGATTCTACGGCATTTTCTAAGTTATCAGAAAGATTATGGAAGAAATCTAATCCAGTCAAAATCTCCAATTCATCAATTGTTTTTGCACATTCCGACAAAACAGGCTTGACGGTCGTACTCTGATCCATCCAAAAACCTATCGCCTTGAACGTTTCTCCTTTCTTACAAAGTAAAGCCATATAGTAATATTTAGGAACAGGCTTCGTTCTATCATTACCGATATATTCCCAAATCTGATTTTCTTTATCCAAAGCAGCACCCTTTACCACATAAAGGGTGTCACGGAAACTATCACTACGCCCCCATGTACGAACCTTCCCTTCCAGGTCCCCCCAGATTCCGGTATTAAAATATCCTTTCTGCGGACTCATGTTGGTATAGTAGAAAGTTTGTTCATTAGCATCTTGCGAATATAAGCGGTCTGATGAAGCGCAAATATGTCCTCGTTGATAACCCCTAGCTCCAAAATCAGCCTGTACTCGTTGAGCACTAGCCGGAACTTTCGGATCTGACTGCCAAGGATCTCCCCCCCATTCCGTTTGTTTCCAATCATTACGATTCCAAGTGGTTTGAGCAGTCTGATTATAATACTTAAAAGCAATCCAGCGGGCGTGTTTCTTGCTCTTATCATATTCCATACTGTATGTGACAACCGACTGCCCTTTATAAAGGGTAGAATGAGAAATAAAAACATCATTCGCCCCATTCCGTAAAGCTGGAAGTTCAACTGTACCGGTAGCGAAAGTGGTGCTATCAGGATTTGAATCTTCATCCTTGTCACAAGAATAAAGACTAAGACAAAACAGACTTAACAAAATATACTTTCCTAAATATCTCATAATTATTTTTTATGTAATATATAATATACTACAATAAATATTAGACAAACAAATATCTCAAAGAGAAGAAGATAGAAGCCATACTTCTCCCTTTGAGATACTTTTCTTATATTAGACCAACACTATTATTTAATCTTAACACCAAAAACAGCGCCACGTTTATCTGTAGAGAACTTAATCTTTGTATTTGCTGTAATATTTGTCAGATCAAAAGCAAGATGATCATTGTCAGTTGTTTTAATGGTAAAATCTCCACTACCTGTTAAACCTACATTTGGAGTCAGATTTATGTTTTTTGAAGTTTCACCTCCAACAAAGCTACCACCATCTACAATCTCGACTGTTAATATTGTCTGTTCTCCCTTCCATCCAACTGCATAGAAAGACAGCTTCGTCTTATCTGCTCCAATTGGTGCAGATGTCCAAGTCCCATTAGTTGGCTTCTTACTTTTACCCAATTTTAAACTTGGGAAATTATTGATTGTTGCTTTATAATAACCATCGGCACTACCATCGGCAGTCGGCATATCTATGTCACTCTTATATGGTTCATCCTCTGGATCTGGAGTAGGATCTACATCTCCTCCACTTTCACCTGCACTCACTTTAAAATTCCAAATTTCCCAAGTATTTGCTGCAGAAGTATTCTCATTCTTACACACAAAAGCTAATTGAATTTTTTTAGTATCATAATCAGATAAATCAACTGTAACTTCCTCTTTAGCCCACGTACCAGCCGAAAGTTGATAACTCAAGCTTGTCCATGTATCCGTACCTGCAATTTTCACTTTCAGCATAAATTCATTTTCTTGACCAGCACTGTAAGCAGCCTGCATAAACGTTAATGTAGTTTTAGAAACTGATGACAAATCAATCACAGGAGATATCAACCAACCTTCTGCCACAATTGCTCCTTTATTATAACAACTTCCTTTTACGTATTTATTATTTGTATCAACTTTCCAAACATAACTTAGATCACCTGTTGGAGTCGGAGTTGTAAACTTACCTATGTTTTCTGCAAACGATTCTTCGTAAGGAGTATCTTTCGTTACCGCCACTTCTTCTCCTGGTACCGGAGTCGGTTCTTCCCCCTCCTTTCCAGATCTAATATTATCAAGACGATAAGTAGTAGATTTACTTGCACCACCTTCTGCAACATATTCAAATCCGATAAAACCAACTTTGCCAGTGTGTTCACTTAGATCAATCTTAATATTTTCAACCCAAGCATGATCGGTAGCACCTTCACCAGGAATACCCTCTACGGCTATCTCTGATTTTTGCATTACACCGTTTTGTAATTCCAAAAAGTATACTTTCAAAGTAGTCGTAGCATTAAAATAAGCAGCTGCACAATCAAATGTAATGACTTTGTCTTTTATCTTATCTACAGTGAATGCGGGAGATACGAACCATATTGTATAGTTAGCAGCAGCACCATTATGAGCAGTTGCCTGAATATACTTTTCATTTTTCTTGCTGACAATTCCTGTCCAAAGACGGTCTCCTACATAAGATACATTTTTCCAACCCTCTAATGCATATGAATAATTTTGATTATCTTTTCCACTGCCACTATCTACCCAATCAGGTTGTTCTTCAAAATCAGCCTTAATTTCATCTAACGGATTAGAATCATCCAAACCAAATGGATTATCTTGATCAACAGGACCTTCATCACCACCATCGCCAACAATTACTCCATTCTCGATTTCTGCCGCAGTAAGAGCGATCAGCCCGGGAAGTCCCCAAGTATTTTTTGCAAATGTACCTTTAACTTTCATGTGTCTAGGAAAATCCTTATCCGCATTACCAGGCAAGTTCAACGCAGCTTTTACAGCAGCATTACCACCATCTTTATTAAGGTTGACAGCAATACATTTTTTATAATCAGTTTCTGTAGGAAGAGAAGCCACCAATACCACACCATCTTTCACACTTGCAGAATATTCACCAATTATAACATCAGCAGCAGACGCTATATAAGTAGTAGAAATATCACTCTTTATACCTCCTACAATATATCCTTCTACCCACCCTTTAGTACTACTAGCAGAGGTACTTATCAGATCTTCTACTGTATAAGGATTTTCCAAAGAGCCATCGCCGGTTAATCCAGAAGCATCACCTTCTCCCTTAATATCATAAGGAGACGGAACATCACTACATGCACTAAATGTAATCACTGCCAACAGTGCCAAGAATAAAGCATTTAGAATCTTTTTCATAATCGTATGTTGTTTATTTTATTATTTATTACGTTTTATATCATCAAGAGTACGAATTATCAACTGCCAAGTAGTATTATAGCGAGTCAGTACTCCTGTTACATTAACCTCACCCTCAGGCAATTTTTCTGTTGCAAAAGTTGAGAACACGCTCGTATGAACAACAGCAGCACACTTTGTTCCATCAGAATATTGCATATCCCGTTCTATAAAAGTGATACTGGAATTCGAGGGCAGTTCTTCTTCCGGAGCATAAGCTTTAGTTCCATCCGCATCCGGGAACTTTACATTCTTGAAAGTAACCAACACCGGTGCATCTTTCTTTTCAATCGCGTCCAAATCAGCTGCAGAAGATATTTCACGTGGAGTCAGTTCATCATAGAACAGGCTCGGCTTATTTATCAGGCGCACATGTTGTTCCCATGTTGCTTCAGGCATATTTCCTACTTTGCCATTATAAGGACTACCAATAGCAGCCAATCTGTAACGGCTACCAATCACCAAACCTTCGCAATCCACTACTACTTTCTGCCCTACCGGACAAAAAGCGTACAGGCCTGTCGTATTTATATCCAGCATAATGGCCCCTGTTTCATCCGCTACTGCCAATTGGTGATAGAAATTTCCACTTTCATCATCCCCTATAATGACTCCTTCAATACGTGTCTCACCTTCAATCTCAGTATAAGTATCTGAAGTGGTATCAATAAAATCATTGTATTTCTCTTTCAAGTTGGCAATAGAAATCGTACGCTCCGCTTTAATGGAATTATTTCCAAAGACATTAACCGGAGTATCATGTTCATCTACACACGAGGTAAACCCCAGTGTACACACTAACAGTCCGACGTATCCTATAGATATTATTTTCTTCATATTCTTTTTTCTTTTTTATTTAATAAGCAATTTACACACTTAGAATCTGTAACCAATATTCAAAAATGCATTGAAAGCCGGTGCATAATAGTACTTGGAATTCTTTGAGAACACATATTCACGAGCCTGACCGTTCTGTTTCTCATCACCACGGTTTTGTTCATATCCGCCAGTACGCAAGTCGGTATTATTCAATACGTTGTTTACACTCAGATTCAAACTAATGCTCTTGCCGTTCTTCAGACGAATATATTTTCCTATAGAAGCATCAAGCATAAAGCCACCATCCAATTTTTCCTGTCCAGGAACATTCACGCCAACCAGATTGCCATTTGCGTCTACTGCACCCTCGTTTCCTTTTGTCAATACACTTTCCAAACGACGGTAAGAAGAGAAGTCCAAATAAACACGATCATAATAGTTGCCGGTCAGGTTAAAGAACCATCCTTTTATGTTATAATCCAATGCCAGACTATAAGCTGAAAGTGGAGTTCCGTTAGCACGCATACCTTTCGCATATACACGGTCCAAATTAGATTCGCTTTCACTCTCATAAGTACGGGTAGCTACAGGATTATTCATATATTTAGCTTCTGACCATGTACCAATAGCTGTCAAAGAAAGATTAGAAGTCAAACGGAATGTTGCAGCAGCTTCCACTCCCCAATGTTCCTTCTCAACGCCATTCATAGATAAGTAAGTGAAACGAGACTCATTGTCATTATAGAATGCATCCATCTCCACCTGATTGTCAAAGTGAGTATAATACCCTGTAATGCGTCCCATCACAACCGGAGTGTTGAAATTGTAAGTTAAGTCACCACCGATAATACGTTCTGTTTTCAGGTCTTTTACAAAGTCATTCTTAATACGTGGAGCTATAAAGGAGTTGTATGCCAACGGAGCACGATCCTCATAACCAGCATTTATTGTAAACGAATGATTGCCGTTGAGAGCCCATGTCAATCCGGCTTTTACACCGCCTTCCAAGAATTTAGCAGTACCACTGCTTCCCAATGACTTCAAGGGAGCACGACCATTACGCATCAATCCGTCACGGAACATCTGAGCGGAACCGATTTTTCCGGAAACAAAGTAATTGAAAGCTCCACTATTACCTTGATAACGTGCCCATACATTCTGTTTGTTTACATAGATATTATAATCATAACCGAACTTATCGCCTTCCCCTATACGACGGTCAGGATTATCCAAGTCATTCTGAATAATGTATGAGTTAACCCCATAATCACGAACAGAGAACTTATCTATATCCGTATATTGCCGAGCTCCCAAAAGGTCCTTCATTTTCTTAAAGTGCATACCTTTTGTCGTATTCACAGCGATACCGGCTACGTAATTATTATGTTCATTGATAGCATGATTGAATACAGAACTAAAGTTAAAAGCCAACTGATCATTATGGCGTTCTTCCACATAATATAATGCCTCTTTGCCCAATTCGTTCGCCTGGCTATTGGCAAAGTACATCATATCCCAATCCAACTGACGGGTAGCCTTATTATTTTTCCAGCTATCAGTAAGCGCATTGAATTGGTTCAGTTGATCTTCAGTGGGTATATCCGTGTATACATTGAATGCTGAACTAGGGAATTTTTTATAATAATCCGGTCGTGGATCGGCAGCATTACCATTCCACCCCAGAGCACTGGTTCCATAACTACTATATTTAAATCCGGCACTAGTGACCAATTTCATATCACCATTAATTGTAAAATCCCATGCAGCCACTGCAGAAGGTTCGAAAGAACGAACAACACGTGCATTGCGCTTTTCGCCATTTTGATATCCCCAGTTCGGATTGTAGTAATGACTATTCGCCAGATAATACGCCTCTTCAGTTGAAGCTCCCTGTTGCCCACGTTCTGTAGGAGCTCCCCACGTAGCCAATGAAAGAGTGTGACGACTGTTGAACACCTTTTCGGCAGACAGAAAATATGAGAAAGAATTATAGAAAGTACCTTCTATATTCCCCTCATTAGCCCAACGATAACCAATCGAACCGGTAAAAGCCCAGCCATTTTTCAACAAACCAGTAGAGTAAGTGTACATTCCACGTAAAATATAGTTACGGTTGCAACCGGACAATGTCAACTTTGACCCTGCGGAATATTGGCTGGCACGCAGATTGATATTGGTAGCCCCACCGATAGAACCAAAAGTAAAATTGTTCATTTCAAAAGGAGCGATACCCTCTTTATTACGTGTGGCATCATTTAGTCCCCCAATCATTCCATAACTGAAACGTCCTGTTTCTACATCATTGAACTGCACCCCGTTAATGTACATGTCGCTGTATTGAGAATCGAATCCTCTGACACGAAATCTCATTGGGCTAAACAAATAACCAACGTTTGACAGATAAACATCATTGTTTGAAGTTACCAATGATTGCATACTTTGAGCAGCATCGTCATCTTCATTCAATTGTGACTCTGTGAACATGAAAGAAGCATTGTCTTCACGAGCGTTCTGCTTTGCTTTTTGTTGTGCAAAAAGCGTTGGCGTTAAGCAAAATAGCACGATCGCTAACCCTAATCTTTGTTTCATAATTTAATTTATATTAATGTTAATTGGTCTCTTTTTTTGAAACGTATTAGAAATATTGCGAAGTGCAAAATAACAAATAATTTAATAGATAACAATGTTTTTTCAGAAAAAAATCTACTGAAAGCTGTGTTTTTCCGTTTTCTTTTTAGATATTTGTCACACAAATGACAAATTAGCCACTTTTAAAATCAATTTCAAAGATGAAAAAAAGTTTAATTGCCTTCGGATTATTTACTTTTTTTGTCCTCATGGTATACGGACAAGAAAAGAAATACGCTCTATACAGCGTAGCCTTCTATAATTTGGAGAACTTGTTCGACACAATCCATGATGAAGGAAAAAATGATTATGAGTACTTACCTAACGGTGCCAATCAGTGGAATACGATGAAGTATAAAGCCAAACTTAAAAATATGGCAGAAGTATTGAGTAAACTTTCCACCGACAAACTTCCTATGGGACCCACTATCATAGGGGTCTCTGAAATTGAGAATTACAGAGTATTGGAGGACATACTAAAACAACCAGCATTAGCAGACAGAGGATACAAGTATATACATCATGAAGGAGAAGACAGACGTGGAGTAGACTGTGCCTTCTTCTACAACCCTAAATTATTTGAGCTGACAGGGAGTAAACTACTACCCTATATATACGAAAACGACACAGTTCATAAAACCCGTGGTTTTCTTATAGCTAGCGGTACCATTGCAGGAGAAAAAATGCACTTTATTGTTAACCATTGGCCCTCACGCGCTGCAGCCTCTCCTGCACGTGAACGTGCAGGAGTACAAGTAAAGGCAATCAAAGATTCCCTACTCAGAGAAGATCCTACAGCTAAAGTTGTAATTATGGGTGACATGAATGATGACCCGATGGACAAAAGTATGGCAGTATCATTAGGGGCCAAACGCAAACAGATGGACGTAGGACCAACAGATTTGTATAATCCCTGGTGGGACACTTTGAAAAAAGGATATGGAACCCTTATGTATAGAGGCAAATGGAACCTATTTGACCAAATAGTCTTTACCGGCAATTTATTGGGAACGGATCGCAGCACTCTTAAATATTATAAACATGAGATTTTCCGTCGTGATTTTATGTTCCAGAAAGATGGAAAATACAAAGGCTATCCTAAACGAACACAAGCAGGCGGCGTATGGTTAAACGGGTATAGTGACCATTTACCTAGCATCATTTATTTAATAAAAGAGGTACAATAGTTCATAATCTTATTAGCAACTTACGCAGAGAGAGAAATACAGTAATAGGTTCTTATTATAACAGTAAAACTAACCTAATTAAAATATATTAATATGACTAATTCATTTTTTAAACTATTTGCTTTGTTATTATGTGGCTTATTTGCTTCATGTAGTGAACAAAACATCCCTGACATACCCAACTCAGGAGGAAACGAACAAAACACAGGCTTCGCCACAATTGATCAGACACAAGTAAAGGCTAAAGGAGGCAGTTTTATTCTACGTATAAAAACTAATGACGAATGGAAAATTACTTGTAAGGACACTTGGTGTACTCTCACCCCCACTTCCGGACAAGGAAACAGATCTATTACAGGACGTATAACAGCCAATACCGGTAAAGAACGAACGGCTACCATTGACGTGACAGCCGGAACAGAACATGTTACATTCAACTTGAAACAATTGCCCGGTGACGGTTCAAATCCTGACCCAGACCCGGAACCGGATCCGGATCCAACCCCAGATCCGACTCCATCAGGATATGCAGGAAGAATTGAAATTCCTAAATTGAAAAGAGGAAGTATGAACATTTTCCATACATGGACAACTAAAGAGAATGGAAAAGAAACAGTCACTTACAGTTATGAATATGACTGTACTAAAAAGCATGTAAGATGGGTAGCGTTTACTTTTAACAACGTGACTTCTAAAAGCAATGTTAAACGCAAAGATGCTTACAAAACAGACCCGAACATCCCCCAAAAATATCAAACAGATGGAGACGATTACTATACACCATATAATAGAGGACATATGGTAGCCTCAAGTGACAGATTATATAGCCGAGAAGCAAATAGTCAGACATTCTATTACTCTAACATCAGTCCACAAATAGAATCCGGTTTCAATCAAGGAGGTAGCGTATGGGATGCAATAGAAGACAAAGTACAAGAATGGGGGAAAGTATCAAATCCTCAAGATACCACTTATATTGTAAAAGGAACTTCTATAGATTATGCGATACTTGCAACAGGAAAGAATGGTGTGAAAATACCCAAATATTACTTTTCTACAATTTTATCATACAAAAATGGTAAGTACAAAGCTATAGGATTTTACATAGAGCACAAGTCTGAAAAGGTAGATTCTAACAACAAAATAAAAAGAATCAAAGAATGCGCCAAATCAATTGACGAGTTGGAAAGAATAACAGGACTTGATTTTTATCATAATTTACCTGCTAATATCGAGTCCGATGTAGAATCAAGTTACGATGAAAATGATTGGAACTGGTAAAAGGCAACCTCATACAAGATTCCAAATACTACCACTTGACACCTAGTTACAAATATCTTTAGTAAAAGAACAAACACTTAAAGCCCAAATTAGCACAGTCTATTTGGGCTTTTTACAGTTTAGCACTAATCCATATTCATATCCTTACAATTACAAACACAAGTCACAGAAGCATAAAAAAATAAGAGAGCACTACGAACTTACCGCTTTTCATTGAATTAAAACAGCCTTCACCTTTTCGCTACAACAGCCTGTTCATAGGCAATAACGGGTGAAGAGCAGCTCTTTCACCCACTTCTTCAATGTTCCGCTTACCCTTCCTCTTAACGATATGGATACAACACGACTATATCTTACAGAGACTTGCCCCTCCTCTTCGTATTTTATATTTATCACAGCTATGATAAGTACTTATCATAATAATGACACTTACTTATCACATACATGATGAAATATTATCATATATGTGATAAGTAAAAGATACGGGGTAGCGAATACAAAGCTTGCCCAAGAGACAAACAAAACTTAGCTAATAAAAGTAGATAAAATGCTTTTAATAATTTCAAAAGAAAGAGAACGCGGCAATTTGCAACAGGAACCGTTGAAAGGTAGGTGAAGATACCACCCTTCACCCACTAACACCGATGAATAAAGCGTTGCAGCGAAAAGGTGAAGGGGAAAACAAACTTGCAATATCGTCCTGACTTTATCAATACGCCAATCACTGCCGGGTCACTCTGTTTTCCATGTTCATCATCAGTACACTAAATTCAATGGTGTTCTGCCAGCCATTATAATAACACAATCCAAATCGCCAAACAAATGTACGTTAGAACTAACAGCAATACAGATTTTGTTTTTTGAGTGGAAAAGTGGTAAAGTCTGGAAAAAAATCGTAGCTTTGCAATAACTAAATAAACAGATAGATATGGAACAGCAGGACAGATATATACGGTTTGACTGGGCGGTGAAGCGCCTTCTCCGTCAAAAAGCGAATTTCGACGTACTCGAGGGATTCTTAACGGTTCTTTTGGGTGAAGAAGTGAAAATCATTGAACTGCTGGAAAGCGAAAGTAATCAGCAAAGCGTAGATGACAAGTTCAATCGCGTGGATATCAAAGCCCAAAACAGCAAAGGCGAAATCATCATAGTAGAGATTCAAAATACGCGTGAGTTGTATTACTTGGAACGTATCCTTTACGGTGTCGCCAAAGCAATCACAGAACACATTTCTCTTGGCGAACACTACTACGAAGTGAAAAAGATTTATTCCATTAGCATTCTGTACTTCGACATCGGAAAAGGAAATGATTATTTATATCATGGACAGAATAGCTTCACCGGAGTACACACCGGAGATCGGCTTGAAGTAACAACAAAAGAAAAGGACGCTCTCGTCCATAAACTTCCTGCAGAGATTTTCCCAGAGTACTTCCTAATCCGCGTAAACGAGTTCAATAAAGTAGCAGTCACTCCTTTAGAGGAATGGATTGAGTACCTAAAAACCGGCTGTATCCGTTCGGACACCCAAGTTCCCGGTTTGGCGGAAGCTCGCACAAAGCTGATTTATTATAATATGTCTCCTGCAGAACGCCATGCTTATGACGAACACCTGAGTGCCATCATGATACAAAATGACGTGTTGGATGGAGCAAAATTGGAAGGGCGTATGGAAGGAAGATTAGAAGGGCGTATGGAAGGGCGCATGGAAGGAAAAATGGAAGGGTGTATAGAAATAGCCCGAAATCTGAAATCAATGGGATTGGACACAGAGACAATCCAAAAAGCGACAGGATTATTACCGGAAGAAATTCAGAAGTTATAAATGACCTCTAAGCATATAATTAAAGTAAGACTGTCTTCTTTTTACCTATTAGAAGACAGTCTCTTTTTATATCTAAGAAAAGTGAAATTATTCATTCTTCATTTAAATAATCTCTATCCCCTTCTCCTTGCAAAGTTTCAAACCAAGATCTTTCAGTCTGAATTTCTGAATCTTGCCACTACCCGTCATCGGGAACTCATCCACAAAGAAGATATATTTGGGGATTTTATAACGAGAGATTTTATTTCTGCAGAAGTCACGCACATCTTCTTCCTGCATTGTCACACCTTCTTTCAGAATGATAAATGCACCGACAGCCTCTCCGTATTTCTTTGACGGAACACCGGCTACCTGCACATCTTTCACTCCATCAAGTTTATAAAGAAACTCTTCGATTTCACGTGGATAAATGTTCTCTCCACCACGAATAATCATATCCTTGATACGCCCGGTAATCCGATAATTTCCATCTTCATCCTTAATGCCCAAGTCGCCCGAATGAAGGAAATTATTCTCATCAATAACTTCCGCCGTAGCTTCCGGATTCTTATAATATCCCTTCATGGTGTTATATCCACGATTACACATCTCACCCTGTACACCAACTGGACATTCCTCACCTGTCTCCGGATCAATCACCTTCACTTCCGTAAACTCAAAATCACGCCCTACCGTATTACAGCGCACATCAAATGAATCATCTATACGGGTAGCCGTCATACCGGGAGCCGCTTCCGTCAATCCATATACACTGGTCACCTTCATATACATTTTTTCTTCTACCTGCTTCATCAATTCGACAGGACACAACGAACCCGCCATAATACCGGTACGAAGACAGGACATATCAAAGAGGTCAAACATCGGGTGATGTAGTTCGGCAATAAACATAGTAGGTACTCCATAAAGAGCCGTACAACGTTCCTTGTGGATAGAAGCCAACACCACCAACGGGTCGAAACGCTCCACCATTACTTGTGTACAACCATGAGTCAGACAATTCATAGTAGCCAGCACAACTCCGAAACAATGGAATAACGGTACGCAACAACAAAGCTTGTCATCTGCCGTAAACTTCATGTGTTCACCGGTCAGGAATCCGTTATTGGTAATATTATAATGTGTCAACATCACTCCTTTCGGGAATCCGGTAGTACCTGACGTATATTGCATATTGACCACATCGTGGCAGTCAACCTTGCTTTTGAGCTCATTCAAACGGTCATCTTCCACATTCTCTCCCAACAAAAGAATCTCTGCCGTATTATACATTCCGCGATGTTTCTCCTGACCGACATATATTACATTCTTCATATACGGAAAACGCTCGCTCTTCAAATGACCACGTTCGCAAGTCTTCAATTCCGGAAGCATGGTATAAGTCATCTGTACGAAGTCGCTATCCTTCTCGCCATTTACAATACAAAGGGTATGCATATCCGAGTTCTGGCAAAGATATTCCAACTCGGATTGCTTATAGTTCGTATTTACCGTAACATATACCGCACCGATTTTGGCACAAGCATAAAGCAACGTCAGCCAATCCGGAACATTAGCCGCCCAAATGCCGACATGGGTTCCCCGTTCCACACCGATAGAAATAAGTCCTTTCGCCATATCATCCACACGGTGATTGAACTGGCTCCAGGTGAAACGGAGATTGCGGTCGGAATATACGATATATTCCTTAGCAGGAGTCACTTCAGCCCAGTGTTCCAGCCACTGGCCCAAAGTACGATCAAATAATTGCATGTAGTTAGTGATTAATTGATTAGTAATTAATGATTAACCGTATTTCGCTAAATTGGAGTGTAAATCACTGCCAGAATCTTAGCGGCCTGCCCCTCGTAGGCATGCACATGATGAGGAACAATGGAATCGTAATAAATGCTATCTCCCTCTTCCAGCAGATAGGTATTTTTACCATAACTGATTTCCATGATACCTTCCATCACCATAATAAACTCCTCTCCCTCATGAGAAGACAGCACAAAGTCGGTATCCTCAGTCGGCATTACGTCGATAATAAACGGCTCCATGTGGCGATCCGCTTTCGACTTCGACAAAGAATGATATTCCATGTGCTTGCGGGAATGAATCGCATTATTAGAGAAACTAATCGCATCTTTCGCTTCTTTCTTACGGCATACCACCGGACCTACTTCATCTTGGTCGTCAAGGAAAGTACCCAAACGCACTCCCAGCACGCGCGCAATCTTAATTAGCGGTGCAAGAGAAGGAATATCGATATTATTCTCGATACGTTCAATCTGTTCAATGGCCAGACCGGAACGTTGCGCCAGTTCTTCTATGGTTATTGTTTTATCTTCTCGCAGAGCTTTAATTTTTTCGCCGACAATTTTACTTGTATCCATATTGAAAGCATTTTAGATATCAAAGGTGATAATTTATAATAATTAAACTGCAAAAATAGCAAATTCTTTAGATGGACACAATTATAAGTGAGAAAATATGCTCATCAGCCCAAAAGAAGAAATAAAAAGCCGTTCCCTCTAACAAGGAACGGCTTTTCAATCTTTTCGCACAAGTAAATTACTTACGCAAACCGAGTTCTTTAACAATTGCACGATATCTTTCGATATCTTTTGCTTTCAGGTAGTCAAGCAAACGACGACGTTTACCTACCAACATTGTCAAAGCTCTCTCTGTACTATAATCTTTTCTGTTGAGCTTCATGTGCTCAGTCAGATGAGAAATACGGTAGGAAAACAAAGCTATCTGCGCCTCAGATGAGCCAGTATCAGTGTTAGACTTTCCGTACTTTCCGAAGATTTCTTGCTTTTTAGCAGCGTCTAAATACATAACTTTTAGAATTTTAATATAGTAAATTATTCTTTTGAGCGTGCAAAGATAGGTATTATCTTTATATCCCACAACGTTTTACAAGAAAAAATTGCTATCATTGCACATATTTCTAATCCTATTTTCGTACCTTTGCAGCCAAATAATAGGTATTATATGCAAAATATTCGAAACATTGCAATCATTGCCCATGTAGACCATGGGAAAACAACGCTGGTTGACAAGATGCTATTGGCGGGAAACTTGTTCCGCAACAACCAAAATAGTGGTGAACTTATACTGGACAACAACGATCTGGAACGTGAACGTGGTATAACGATTCTTTCTAAAAACGTTTCCATCAACTACAACGGTACCAAAATTAATATTATTGATACTCCGGGACATAGTGACTTCGGTGGTGAAGTAGAACGTGTGTTGAATATGGCCGATGGCTGTATTCTGTTGGTAGACGCCTTTGAAGGTCCCATGCCTCAAACCCGTTTCGTACTGCAAAAAGCATTGGAAATAGGTTTGAAACCCATTGTCGTAGTCAATAAGGTGGATAAGCCTAATTGTCGTCCGGAAGAGGTTTACGAAATGGTATTCGACTTGATGTTCAGTCTTAATGCGACGGAAGACCAGTTGGATTTCCCCGTTATCTACGGTTCTGCCAAAAACAACTGGATGAGTACCGACTGGCAAAAGCCAACCGATACAATCACCCCTCTGCTGGATTGTATCGTTGAAAACATTCCGGCTCCACAACAGTTGGAAGGTACTCCGCAGATGTTGATTACTTCTTTGGATTATTCTTCCTATACCGGCCGTATTGCCGTAGGCCGTGTACATCGCGGTACTTTAAAAGAAGGTATGAACGTAACGCTTGTAAAACGCAATGGCGATATGTTCAAGACTAAAATTAAGGAGCTTCATGTTTTCGAAGGTCTGGGCCGTGTGAAAACGACAGAAGTCTCATCGGGAGATATTTGCGCATTGGTAGGTATCGACGGATTTGAGATCGGAGATACTGTTTGCGACTTCGAAAATCCGGAAGCTTTGCCGCCAATCGCTATTGATGAACCGACCATGAGTATGTTGTTCACCATTAACGATTCTCCGTTCTTCGGCAAAGACGGTAAGTTTGTGACTTCACGTCATATCCACGACCGCTTGATGAAAGAACTAGATAAAAACTTGGCTCTTCGCGTAAAGAAAAGTGAGGAAGATGGTAAATGGATCGTTTCCGGACGTGGTGTACTTCACCTTTCCGTACTGATCGAGACGATGCGCCGCGAGGGATACGAACTCCAAGTGGGGCAGCCGCAAGTTATTTTCAAAGAGATTGACGGCGTCAAATGTGAACCGATTGAAGAATTGACTATCAACGTACCGGAAGAGTATTCAAGCAAGATCATTGATATGGTGACACGCCGTAAGGGTGAGATGGTCAAGATGGAAAATACCGGCGAACGTATCAATCTTGAGTTTGACATGCCCTCACGCGGTATCATCGGCTTACGAACGAATGTATTGACTGCTTCTGCCGGTGAAGCGATTATGGCTCACCGTTTCAAAGAATATCAGCCATTCAAAGGAGAGATAGAACGCCGTACCAACGGTTCCATGATCGCTATGGAAAGCGGAACAGCTTTTGCTTATGCAATCGACAAATTGCAGGATCGCGGCAAGTTCTTCATATTCCCGCAAGACGAAGTGTATGCCGGACAAGTGGTAGGCGAACATTCTCACGACAATGACCTGGTTATCAACGTTACCAAATCGAAGAAGTTGACGAATATGCGTGCTTCCGGTTCTGATGAAAAGGCACGTTTGATTCCTCCAGTTCAATTCTCTCTTGAAGAAGCATTGGAATATATCAAGGAGGATGAATATGTAGAAGTTACTCCGAAAGCAATGCGTATGCGTAAAGTAATTCTAGACGAGATAGAACGCAAACGTGCAAATAAGAGCTAATAAACAATATCTCAATACAGTAATCCCGACGAAACGATCAAAGTTTCGCCGGGATTTCATTTTCCGTACACTCAGAAAAGACTATACTCTCATTTTTCTTTCATCAATCCTTTAGCCACATCATATTTTAGCTGATAACTTTGCCCTTTTATGTTTTTAAAGGACAACATTTTATTCCCATACTTTATCACACAATTTCCTCCCGCACCGGAACGTACCGTGGCTTCTTTCAACTGATTATTCTCCCATATCATATCAACCTCAAAATCCGCACTACTCTTGATCAGTTCATATCCTGTCTCTTTCAAAAAATTCAAATCCCTTGTATAGTCATAATATTCCCAGATATGAGTAGTCAACCAAGGGCCTGCCATCGGGTTGAAGTTCCAAGACATATTCTGACTTTCCAATGGCGTAGTGAAACCGAATATATTGCCCTTTGGTATAATCTGTTTCGCTCGCCAAAATACCAGAGACTAGAAATAAAGAATTGATAAACAAGAAACAGAACTTTTTCATGATTGTCGCATTATTATTCAAGGATTAATCAAATACCTATATACTTTGTACAAAAGTAATGAAAAAAACTCTATGTACAATCAGACTATCTGATACGTTTCCCTCCACAACCAATTACCTTCAAGATCAAAAAAAAGGAGCAACTACCTCATCAGGCAATCGCTCCTCCTTTATCTAGTCAATTGAATTGTATTATTCTACTTCATTGTAGTCGAGTACCGTTTTCTTGTTAGCCAAGATACGGTCATACTCTTCTTTTGAACCAACAATAAGTTTTTCAAATTCACGCTGGCCGGTACCTGCCGGAATCAAGTGACCGCAAATAACGTTCTCTTTCATACCCTCCAGTTTATCAACCTTGCCGTTAATAGCAGCCTCATTCAATACCTTCGTTGTTTCCTGGAAGGAAGCAGCCGACATAAAGCTTGAAGTCTGCAAAGCAGCACGTGTAATACCTTGAAGAATCTGAGTAGAAGTTGCGGCTACCGCATCACGAACCTCAACAGGTTTCAAGTCACGACGTTTCAGCATACTATTCTCATCACGCAACTTACGGGCAGTCACAATCTGACCGGCTTGCATATTCTGAGAATCACCTGCATCAACCACGACTTTCTTACCCCAGATACGATCGTTTTCTTCCATAAACTCAAGTTTATCTACAACCTGTTGTTCCAAGAAACGAGTATCACCCGGTTCGTCAATCTGCACCTTACGCATCATCTGACGCACGATAATCTCAAAATGCTTATCATTGATCTTCACACCTTGCAGACGGTATACATCCTGAACTTCATTCACGATATATTCCTGTACAGCCGTAGGACCTTTAATAGCCAAGATATCCGCCGGAGTAATAGCACCGTCAGACAACGGAGTACCTGCACGTACATAGTCATTTTCCTGTACAAGGATCTGCTTAGACAATGCTACCAAGTATTTCTTAACCTCACCAGTCTTAGAAGTTACGATAATCTCACGGTTACCACGCTTGATCTTACCCATTGTCACCTCACCGTCGATTTCAGAAACGACAGCAGGATTGGACGGGTTACGAGCTTCAAACAATTCAGTAACACGAGGAAGACCACCCGTGATATCACCCGCCTTACCTACGGCACGCGGAATCTTCACGATAACCTCACCGGCCTTCACTTTCTGACCATTTTCGATGATCACGTGACCACCTACCGGCAAGTTATAAGTACGAATCAGATCACCGTCTTCTGTCAAGATATGAGCCGAAGGTACTTTTGTCTTATCTTTGGATTCAATAATAATAATTTCACGAAGACCTGTAGCTTCATCCGATTCAACCTTATAAGTAACGTTTTCTATCACGCCCTCAAATTCGATCTTACCGGTTGCTTCAGTAATGATTACAGCGTTGAACGGGTCCCACTTAGCAATCATCTTGCCTTTTTCTACCAATTCACCATCGCCTACATACAGCGTTGAACCGTAAGGAACGTTATGAGTAGAAAGAACAATACCGGTATTTACATCTACAAAACGAACTTCAGCCAAACGACCTACTACCACTTTTGCAGATTCACCCATCTCATCTACAATATCTACCGTACGCAACTCTTCAAATTCAAGACGTGCATTGTTTTTAGCAACGATACTTGCATTAGCAGCGATATTGGCAGCAGTACCACCGGCGTGGAATGTACGCAATGTCAACTGTGTACCCGGCTCACCGATAGACTGAGCTGCGATTACACCGACAGCCTCACCCTTCTGAACCATGCGGCTCGTAGCCAAGTTACGTCCGTAACATTTAGCACAAACACCCTTCTTAGCCTCACAAGTCAGTACCGAGCGAATTTCAACACTTTCGATCGGAGAATCCTGAATCTTCTTGGCAATCTCTTCTGTAATTTCCTCACCACCGGCAACAAGCAGTTCTCCTGTTGTAGGATGAATAATATCATGTACGGAAACACGTCCCAAGATACGTTCGTACAGAGTAGCAATAACTTCATCGTTATTCTTAAGGTCTGTACAAACCAATCCACGAAGTGTACCGCAGTCTTCTTCTGTAATAATCACATCGTGTGATACGTCTACCAGACGACGAGTCAGATAACCGGCATCGGCAGTTTTCAAAGCGGTATCCGCCAAACCTTTACGAGCACCGTGGGTAGAGATAAAGTACTCCAACACCGAAAGTCCTTCTTTAAAGTTCGACAAGATCGGGTTCTCAATGATCTGCCCACCTTCTGCACCTGCTTTCTGCGGTTTTGCCATCAAACCACGCATACCTGACAACTGACGAATCTGCTCTTTAGAACCACGGGCACCTGAGTCAAGCATCATATATACAGAGTTGAATCCCTGATCATCCGAAGAAATTGTCTTCATCAGGATATTAGACAACTCAGAGTTTACATGTGTCCAAATATCGATCACCTGATTGTAACGTTCGTTATTGGTAATGAAACCCATATTATAGTTGTTTACGACTTGTTCTACTTCGTCGTAACCTTTCTGCACCAAGGTCTCTTTTTCCTCCGGAATGATAATATCACCCAAGTTGAATGACAAACCACCCTTGAACGCCATCTGATAACCTAAGTTCTTGATTCCATCCAGGAAGTCGGCAGCCTTAGCCACACCACATACCTTGATTACATCACTAATAATATCACGAAGAGATTTCTTAGAGATGATTGTATTGATATAACCGGCTTCAGGCGGAACGATTTCATTAACAATCACACGTCCTACTGAAGTTTCGCGCATTACGTCTACAATGTTACCATTTTCATCAACGTCTTTCACGATAACTTTTACCGGAGCATGGATATCTACCTTACCTTCATTGTAAGCGATCAACGCCTCTTCCGGTCCGTAGAATGTCAAACCTTCACCTTTCGCACCGGCACGCAACTTAGTAATATAGTACAAACCAAGAACCATATCCTGTGCAGGCACAGTAATAGGCGCACCGTTTGCCGGGTTCAATATATTATGTGATTGAAGCATCAACATTTGTGCTTCCAGAATTGCTTCATTACTCAAAGGCAAGTGAACAGCCATCTGGTCACCGTCAAAGTCAGCGTTGAATGCCGTACATGCCAACGGGTGCAACTGGATAGCTTTACCTTCGATCATCTTAGGTTGGAAAGCCTGAATACCCAGACGGTGCAATGTCGGAGCACGGTTCAACAGTACCGGATGTCCTTTCATTACATGTTCCAGAATATCCCAAATCACCGGTTCCTTGCGGTCAACGATCTTCTTGGCAGACTTCACAGTCTTAACGATACCGCGCTCGATAAGTTTACGGATAATAAACGGCTTGTACAATTCGGCAGCCATCAATTTAGGAATACCGCATTCACCCATCTTCAATTCCGGACCAACAACAATTACCGAACGGGCAGAGTAGTCAACACGCTTACCCAGCAAGTTCTGACGGAAACGTCCTTGTTTACCTTTCAAACTGTCAGACAATGACTTCAACGGGCGGTTGGCGTCTGTCTTCACAGCACTTGACTTACGTGAGTTGTCGAACAAAGAATCTACAGATTCCTGAAGCATACGTTTTTCATTACGCAAGATCACTTCCGGAGCCTTGATTTCGATCAGTCGTTTCAGACGGTTATTACGGATAATCACACGACGATAAAGGTCGTTCAAGTCAGAGGTAGCAAAACGGCCACCATCCAACGGAACCAACGGACGAAGTTCGGGCGGGATAACTGGTACGATACGTACAATCATCCATTCCGGTTTGTTACGTCCACGTGATGCACGGAACGATTCTACTACCTGAAGACGTTTCAAAGCTTCATTCTTACGTTGCTGTGAAGCATCGTTACCTGCACGGTGACGCAATTCGTAAGACAAAGCATCCAAATCCAGACGGGCCAGCAAATCATAGATAGCTTCAGCACCCATCTTTGCAACAAACTTGTTCGGATCAGTATCTTCAAGATATTGATTGTCTTTTGGAAGTGTATCCAGAATATCCAGATATTCTTCTTCAGAAAGCAAATCATATTCAGCTACACCGTCTTCAGCTTTTACACCCGGCTGAATAACAACGTAACGTTCGTAGTATATAATCGAATCCAGTTTCTTTGTCGGCAATCCGAGCAGATAACCGATTTTATTAGGGAGCGAACGGAAATACCAAATATGAGCCACCGGCACAACCAACTGGATATGTCCCATACGTTCACGGCGTACTTTCTTCTCAGTAACTTCCACACCACAACGGTCGCAGACGATACCTTTATAACGGATACGCTTGTATTTACCGCAATGACATTCATAATCCTTGATAGGACCGAAAATGCGCTCGCAAAACAAACCATCACGTTCGGGTTTGTACGTACGGTAATTAATGGTTTCAGGCTTCAAAACTTCACCACTCGAATTCTCAAGGATTTCTTCCGGAGAAGCCAGACCAATTGAGATCTTCGAGAAATTACTTTTCGTCTTATTTTCTTTTCTAAAAGCCATACTCTATATTTAATTGAAAATGGAAAATTAAAAATTAAAAATTAAGAAACCGAAGAATGAAAACTGAAAACTAAAAACTCTCCATTTTCAGTTCTCAATTTTCAATTCCCAATTTATTAATTATTCCAAGTTGATACTCAAACCTAATCCTCTCAACTCGTGCAACAATACGTTCAAGGATTCCGGAATACCAGGTTGCGGCATCGGTTCACCTTTCACAATTGCTTCATAAGCTTTCGAACGTCCTACCACGTCATCAGATTTGATAGTAAGGATTTCCTGCAGGATATGAGCAGCACCAAAACCTTCGAGTGCCCAAACCTCCATTTCTCCGAAACGCTGACCACCGAACTGCGCTTTACCACCAAGAGGTTGCTGAGTAATCAATGAGTACGGACCGATAGAACGAGCATGCATCTTGTCTTCAACCATGTGGCCCAACTTCAACATATAAGTTACACCTACAGTTGCCGGCTGGTCAAATTGCTCACCTGTACCACCGTCACAAAGATACGTTTTACAGTAACGCGGCAGTCCTGCCTTGTCTGTCCATTCGTTCAGATCCTCCATTGTAGCACCATCGAAGATAGGAGTAGCAAATTTAACGCCCAATGTTTTTCCGGCACGTCCAAGTACAGCTTCAAAAATCTGACCGATATTCATACGAGAAGGCACACCCAACGGATTCAATACAATATCGACCGGAGTACCATCTGCCAAGAACGGCATATCTTCCTGACGAACAACACGGGATACAATACCCTTGTTACCATGGCGACCTGCCATCTTATCACCCACACCGATCTTACGCTTCTTAGCAATATATACTTTTGCCATCTGGATAATACCAGCAGGAAGCTCATCACCAATGGTAATCGCAAACTTCTTACGCTTCAGTTCCGCATCCAGTTCTTTATATTTCTTGATGAAATTCATCACCAAGTCGCGAATCATACCGTTAGCATGCTCATCACTGGTCCAGTTACTCAACTGGATAGAAGTAAAGTCAAGTGAATCAAAATCAGATGCACTGAACTTCGCTCCCTTAGCAATCACTTCCGCCCCCAAGTAGTCTTTCACGCCCTGAGAAACCTTGCCTTCTGTCAAAGTCATCAGTTTCTTAACCAGAATGCGTTTCAAGTCTGCAACCTTAGATTCAAACTCATCATCAATCTTAGGCAACAGTGCCTTGTCTGCCAACTTAGAGCTACGGTTCTTGATCACACGTGAAAACAATTTCTTATCGATAACAACGCCTTTCAGAGAAGGAGATGCCTTCAAAGAAGCGTCCTTCACATCACCGGCCTTATCACCAAAGATCGCACGAAGCAGTTTTTCTTCGGGAGAAGGATCAGATTCACCTTTCGGAGTAATCTTACCGATCATGATATCACCCGGCTCGATACGGGCACCGATTCTTACGATACCGTTTTCGTCCAAGTCCTTAGTTGCCTCTTCACTGACGTTCGGGATATCAGAAGTCAATTCTTCCATACCACGTTTCGTTTCACGAACTTCGAGAGAATATTCTTCTACGTGAACTGAAGTCAACAGATCTTCACGTACAACGCGCTCGTTCAATACAATAGCATCCTCATAGTTATATCCCTTCCAAGGCATATAAGCCACCAACAGGTTCTTACCCAATGCCAGCTCACCCTTTTCTGTAGAATAACCTTCGGTCAGGATATCACCCTTTTTCACCCGTTGGCCCTTGTCGCAGATCGGACGCAAGTCAATCGTCATGTTCTGGTTAGTCTTACGGAACTTAGGTATTCTATATTCCTTCAAGGCAGGTTCGAAACTTACGAACTCTTCGTCTTCCGTACGGTCATACAAAATACGAATAGTAGTAGCATCCACGTAGTCAACAACACCATCTCCTTCTGCAGTAATCTGCGTACGGGAGTCTCTTACCAACTGACGTTCGATACCTGTACCTACAATCGGCGCTTCACTTCTCAACAAAGGAACTGCCTGGCGCATCATGTTAGATCCCATCAATGCACGGTTAGCATCATCATGTTCCAAGAACGGAATCAATGAAGCGGCAATAGAGGCAATCTGCTGAGGAGATACATCCATCAGGTTAACTTCAGACGGTTCAACAACCGGGAAGTCAGCATCCTGACGAGATTTAACTTTATTACGCACAAATGTACCGTCGTCATTCAACGGAGCATTACCCTGTGCAATAATCTTTTCTTCTTCTTCTTCGGCCGTCAGATAAACCAAACCGTTTTCAGAAAGATCCACTTTTCCATTTTCTACCTTACGGTAAGGAGTTTCAATAAATCCAAGATCATTAATCTTAGCGAATACACACAATGAAGAAATCAAACCGATGTTCGGACCTTCAGGAGTCTCAATCGGACAAAGACGACCATAATGTGTGTAGTGAACGTCACGAACCTCAAATCCGGCACGTTCACGGGAAAGACCACCGGGACCTAACGCAGACATACGGCGTTTATGCGTAATTTCAGCCAATGGGTTTGTCTGGTCCATAAACTGAGACAGTGCATTCGTTCCGAAGAATGAATTGATTACAGAAGAAATAGTCTTCGCATTAATCAAATCAATCGGAGTAAACACCTCATTATCACGAACGTTCATACGCTCACGAATCGTACGGGACATACGAGCCAAACCAACAGCAAACTGATTGGAAAGCTGTTCGCCTACTGTACGCACACGACGGTTACTCAAGTGATCAATATCATCTACATCTGCCTTTGAGTTAATCAACTCAATCAGATACTTAATGATTTCAATAATATCTTCCTTAGTGAGGACACGCACCTCCATATCAGTCGTCAGATTCAATTTCTTATTGATTCTGTAACGACCTACATCACCAAGGTCATATCGTTTTTCCGAGAAGAACAGGTTGTTGATAACTTCACGTGCACTTGCATCATCAGCCGGATCGGCATTACGCAACTGACGGTAGATATACAACACAGCCTCTTTTTCCGAGTTACTCGGGTCCTTCTGCAATGTATTATATATGATAGAATAATCGGACTGGTTCGGCTCATCCTTATGCAACAGAATGTTCTGAACTCCCGATTCAAGAATTTCATCAATATGCTCTTCTTCCAGTACGGTTTCACGGTCGATAATAACTTCGTTACGTTCGATAGAAACCACTTCACCGGTATCTTCATCAACGAAATCTTCAATCCATGTTTTCAAGACACGTGCAGCCAATTTACGGCCCAACACTTTCTTCAGATTTGTCTTGTTAACCTTCACGTCCTCCGCAAGGTTGAAAATCTCAAGGATATCTTTGTCATTCTCGAAGCCAATCGCACGTAACAAAGTAGTTACCGGCAATTTCTTCTTACGGTCGATGTATGCGTACATCACATTATTGATGTCAGTAGCAAACTCGATCCACGAACCCTTAAACGGAATAATACGAGCCGAATAAAGTTTCGTACCATTGGCATGTACACTCTGACCGAAGAACACACCCGGAGAACGGTGAAGCTGCGATACAACTACTCGTTCGGCGCCGTTGATAACGAAAGTAGCCTTATCAGTCATATAAGGAATAGGGCCGAGGAATACGTCCTGAATCACTGTATCAAAATCCTCGTGATCGGGATCGGTACAGTAAAGCTTAAGTTTCGCTTTCAAAGGAACACTATAAGTGAGCCCACGCTCTATACAATCATCGATGGTATAACGCGGCGGATCAATATAATAATCCAGAAACTCAAGAACAAAATTGTTTCTAGTATCGGCAATAGGGAAGTTTTCAGCAAATACTTTATACAATCCCTCATTCTTACGTTTTTCGGGCGGGGTATCTAATTGTAGAAAGTCTTGGAATGACTTCAATTGTACTTCCAGGAAATCCGGATATTCGAGCGGATTCTTAGTCGAAGCAAAATTAACTCTTTGATTTACAGTATTTGAAGACA